>Ga0209353_10000197_pt1 | contig 37051 bp, 50 predicted proteins | sample LauGreSpBDMM15SD_2_FD_187561 | JGI IMG/M metagenome (GOLD analysis project Ga0209353, IMG submission 187561) | Freshwater lake microbial communities from Lake Michigan, USA - Sp13.BD.MM15.SD (SPAdes) (version 2) | ecosystem: Environmental > Aquatic > Freshwater > Lake | place: Lake Michigan... | reverse complement strand
ACTATCATCCAATCACAGGGCCACCACGCGTCCAAGGGTTGTAACCTTGTGGTAGTACGCAAGAGAAAGGCAGTGATATTCTGCGTATACCTGAGCACGTAGACAAAAGGCTCTTATTAATGCACCACAACTCACTTCCCAAGGGTGAGCAGTTGTAGTAAAGCACCGCAGGCATGCGGAGACTGCAAGATTCCAATTGATAGTTCAAAATAAGGTCTAACTATCTATTACAACTGAGTGCAGAGGGGTAAACACTTTAACAAAAATTAATTAGTATGTCAGAGGAAGTACAAACGGTAACCATGTACAGGTACATGAGAGGTGGTGTGTTTTATCACACACCAAATGAGCAGATAGCTGCGCAAAGATCAGACACAGGTGAATATTTCATAGAGCACCATGTCATCAGCAAGTAAAAAAGTTGCAGTGGAATTTAATGAGAAGGATCTGGCTGATATGTTACTCAAAGTAATGCCTAATTTCCATAACAAAGAACCATTGTCTCAGTATATGGCAGGGGCTTTGATGGAATTAGGTGAAACAGGTCACATCAATGGGATTATTAAACTAATCCTGGGTGTAAATGAAGAGCTGTCTTATGTAAAAGATATGAGCATGCACATGAGTTATTACTCTATGCTATCAACATGGGATTTAGATAAAGAATTATCACAAGAAAAAGCAAACGCCATTCTTGTAAGAAATACTTTATACTTATCATGTAAGATACTAGATGTAGTTCCTCACAGACTCAAGTCTTATCTTGTAGGATATGAATATGTAAATTCCGCAGGAGAAATTAAAACAGCAGAGGCATGGGTGGCGGAAAAAGATCTTGAACCGCAAATAAAGATATAACATTTTGATTCATGGTTTAAATATTATATATTTGTTTCTATGAATCAGAACAATGTTATATCAGCTTCCTAATGGTAAGGTGATATCAATTACAATTGAGGAATACATCTCTCTTACAGACGAGGATGTACAAGATCTGGTCGCCCTAAACCTGGGTAAACATCCAACATCTCATTGGCACGGTTCGGCCATCAAATTCCCAAAGCGCAACGTAAGTGAAGAAGAGGAAGAAGAACCAATCAAAAGGTATGACATAGAGTTTATGTCATTTGAAGAACTAGAAGAACAAGAAGGTATCACAGGTAAGATAGATGTAAACAACATCCCTGATGTAGATGACCTAGATTTCACAGAATTATTTGATTAAAACATTAACACGGTCCTGCAATTCCGGAAACGCAGACGCAGTGTTATAAATGCATTACTTGGTAAAGGACCCACCAAGTGATGTAGAGGTAGAGTGGTCCACAAATCAGTTTATTTAAACAATTTCAAAAAAAACAATTATGAACACAAGTGTAAAAGTAACAGCAGACAAAGCAGGTAATGTAATCAATGCATCAGAAAACAATCCAGAGTGGGGTTATATCCGCGTAGAGCAATCACGTGCAACAATTGATGAGCAAAACTTTGTAAGAAAGACAACTCTTTCTGCATTGATTTATGGTAAAGTAGAAGACTTAGCATCTTTCGGATGGGAAGCAGGTACAGTATTGCCAGGTCGCATTTCAGTTGTAGAAAGTACAACACCATTCAATCCTAAAGCTCCTGAGAAGGACCTTAAGGTAGCAGGTTCAACAGGCATCGTATGTATGCTAGGTGCTGAGCCTATCTACCGTAAGAATGTTTACAAGTCAGATGCATCAGCATGTGATGAAACAATCGAACACACCAATGGTGATGAGATTAAAGCTGTATATGAGGCATCGCGTAAAGCAGATGCAATTCAGCCTAATGCGTCATTCAGCATGTAATAAAATCAAATCAAGAGCCCAATCGAAGAGTTAATCTTTGGTTGGGCTTTTTTTTTGCCCCATAAGGTAAATAAGATTAGTCTACGTTTAACACCTCTAAATTAATAACATGAACAATGTACAGCAAATCTCCACAAGGAGAGAAAGGACAGAGTATACCGGCAAACTGAATAACTTCCAACAGTTGGGTAACACATTTAAAGAAATCAGATTCGCAGAGTTTGAGAAAGATCCATTTAATGAGCACCAGAATTTCCTCTACAAGAGGGCTATGATCGGACTCAAGATGTATAATCATGATGAACTTCTCTCTATGCATGAAGATAAAAGGAAGCGCATCATTAAGGTGTATAGCCGCACACAAAAAGTATTGAACCTGTATAAACAGGAGTTAGTTAATGAAAAGACCAACAAGTTATTCTCACTATTATTTCCAAAAAGTTCCATCACTAAAGAGCTTACTGAGAACCATAACTATACGGATCCTAAATTCATTAACACAATTCCATTTAGAGATTTGGGAGTGAGTAAATATATGTTGGTTGAACGCCTCATATTAGAGAAGATACTCCCAAGTAACTTTTATAGTTTAGCAGGTAATGAATAGCAAATTAAAACTTTGTGATGGATGTGGAAAACAACAGCTCATATGGAAAAATGAGACTGTTGACGGGGTACGCAATAGGTATTGCAAATCATGCTGGAGTTGCCACAATAGCAATGATACAAAGAATAAACCAACACGCAAGCCTATTGCCCCCCGATCCCACAAACGCTCACAAGAAGAGAAATTATATGCAGGCAAACGTGTATTGTTTATGTTATCACATACCTTATGTGAGGCAAACATTACAGGTTTGTGCACTCAAAGATCCACTGATGTCCATCATAAAGCGGGGAGGATTGGAAGCCTTCTCCTAGATGAGGCACAGTGGATGGCTGTGTGTCGCACCTGTCATATGTGGATAGAGACACATCCTATAGAGGCAACAGAAATGGGATGGAGAACAAGTAAAACACTTTAACACAAATCAAGTATGGAATATAAATTTGTTTGGATGTATGATGGTGAATACTATTTTACAAAAAAAATTAGTGCTTTAATCCCGCTAGGAACAAGATGCAGCTTTCATTTAATATACAAAGATGAAATTGATACTTGGGTATTCTTAACAGCTTATGAGTATTACTATAACATTGAACAAGATGTAATGGAAGTAAGATTTGGAGAGACGGATAATGAAGAGGGGTTTGAACAAGAATTTAAAGACATGATAAAGATTTGGGATATATTTAATTCTGATGATTTTGATCCTACAGAGTTAAAGATGACATGTAGAGATGATTAACTAACCTTATAAAAGAGAACAACATGAGAGATAATAACATACTAGGAATACTAAGCATGGGATTCTGGATAGCCGTACTAGTAGGATGGGTAATGAACATATACAAGTTAACTGAATGTGACTTTGATGTACCACTAAAGTCTGAGGTAATCAGATGCGTTGGTATACCTCTGTTTCCGTTAGGAGCGGTCATTGGATATATGGACATCAAAGATGGTAGAACTAAATAAATTTGTTATATTTATAGCATCTTATTTACTATCATCCCCTCATCAACCCGTACACCAATGGCAAAATTTATGACAACATACAAAGTAACAGTTGCATTCGAACTAGAGGTCTTAGTTGACACTAAATATGATCCAAACACGGATCCAGAATTTGACAAAGCAGTGTATCTAACACTCAAGGAAAAGATGACAAGCGCAGAGGCTATCTCTGACAATATTATTAACTGGGAGGAGCTAGATTAGCTCTTCCCCAATAAAGTAACATGGGTAAATTCAAAGAGTTAATATTAGACCACCGCGGTTACACTGTAAAAGGTATAGTCAAAGTAGAGCTTTGGGATGGTGAGATAGGGTATCTTACAGTGATGCCAATGTTTATACCGGTAGACAAGTTAAGCGCAGGCGCAGTTAAAAAGGCAATCAATGACGGGCAATTTGGCTGTAAAAGTATCCTGGAAGCAAAGATTACCATCTTTGATACATACGGTAACCAAGGCTTTAATGTAAAGAATAGAGAAATGACTCTAAATAGTAAACAATGTTTTTATGGAACCAGAGGAATTAAAAGAGATACTTCCTTTCACTGAAGATGAGATACTTCATTACATGAGGTATGTCTTAACTATTCAGAAGACAAGGGAACGCAAGTATGTTGATCCAAGAAATTACCTGATTGCTATACTATTCTACAAGTTTAACAATACAGAAGAGGATATAGCTTCGCATACAACTATGCAGCGCAGTACAATCAGTCATGCCAAGAAACAATCATATGATATGTTGCAGTCTAAAGACGCACAGTTTCTGAAGCATACTGAAGAAGTACGCGATCTTTTTCCGTGTGAGTTACCAAAGCCTGTTAAACATGCAACAGGTGCTCAGTACAACAAAGTTGTTCAGATATATATCTTCTCGGATAAAGAGTTGACTGAAAGGCTTAAGAACATAGGCAAGATAAAGAACATGAGAATGTCAAGCCTATGTAAAAATCTTATATTAACAGCATTAGAATTAGTAGAAAACATGAGAGCAGAAAATTTAAGTAATCCGCATTATCAATCGGGATACATGAAAGGAAAAAACATTGCAGATACCATTGAAGTAACAAAATATAAGTCAATAGAGAACGCCATCATTATCAAAGAACAGTTGTTGGAAGACTTTACTTATCACTTTAAATGGGACATGCGTCACAAAGATTATGCAGAATGTAAAGGCTCATTAGATGCCTTACGGGATGTGGTAATCAACAAATCAAAAACAAATGAACAAGGATCAAATTCAAACAGCAGCACTTGAAATAGTACTACCACGGCAAGTAGCCGGAGTAAACATATCCATGGGTGTTGGTAAGACACTACTTGGATTAAAACACATGTCAAGACACTATTATCCAAGTGTAAGGTTTCTTGTAGTTGGACCTAAACTACCAATTCTACAGTCATGGAAAGATGAGATTGAGAAGAATGATTTAGAGTACCTATTAGAATGTATTGATTTCACTACTTACTTGTCACTGACCAAACAAAACTCAGAGGTATATGATGTCATCTATTTGGATGAGTGTCACTCGTTAAAGTATTCTCATGGGAATTGGCTGATGTCAGCAATAAAGCACAACAAAAAGATACTTGGCTTGACAGGTACATATCCTGTACATAAGTCTAGTGAGAAAGGAGAAATGTGTAACAAGTTTTGTCCATTAGTGTATGAGTATCTCATAGACACGGCAGTGGATGATAAGATCTTAAATGATTATAAGATTTACATCCATAGTGTAGAGCTAGATGAAGAAGTTACATATCCAGTACTAGATAAAGAGGGTAACCTTAAATGGATGAGCTCAGAAAAGAAAGTGTATGACTACTGGTGTGGTAGATTAAACAATTGCTCTAGTGCAAAAGAGATGCAGATTATGCGCATCATGAGAATGAAATCACTACAAGATTTCCCAAGCAAATTAGATTATGTTAAAAAGCTTCTCACTAAGAGAAGGTTTAAGACTATAGTGTTTGCTAATACGCAGGCCCAAGCAGATGAGTTGTGTGATCACAGCTTTCACTCAAAGAATCCACAGTCTAAAGCTAACCTAGATTTATTTAAGACAGGTGAGATAGAAGTACTATCGGCAGTAGAACAGTTAAGTGAAGGTGTTACCATACCTAATTTGAAATCAGGCATCATCATGCATGCCTATTCAAATAACCGTAAGGCAACTCAAAAGATTGGAAGGTTATTGAGACTTAATCCAAATGAAACGGCAGCTATACACATCTTGTGTTACAGCAATACCGTTGATAAGGAGTGGGTTACAAATGCAATTAGTCATTTAGACCAAAGCAAAATTGTTTGGTTGTAAAAAAAGTTGTATATTTATGAGTAGCGTGGAAACTAAATTAGAACATAGCATCAAGACTCAAGATGAATATCAAAATCACATTGTACTATTCAATGATGAGCATAATGATTTCAACTTTGTGATCGCGTGCCTGGTTAAATATTGTAATCACAATCCACATCAGGCAGAACAGTGTGCATTAATTACGCACAACAATGGTAAATGCTCCGTTAAAAAAGGACCAGTAGATAAATTAATAGGTATCAACCAGGCCTTGATTGACTGCGGGTTAAGCTCAGAAATTCAATAAAGTATATGATAAAGTTTAAAGTAATCTGCGTGGATGATACCAAGCAGCCGGCATTGATTCCCCCTGAAAAAAGGGTCAAGAAAGATCAACACTATACGGTGATCCAAATAGTAAATATGCCCTTGATGAAGGGGGAATTGGGGTTTGAATTAGAAGAGATCAATCTTAAGGGATGTAATATACCCTATGAATATTGGAGATCTAGTAGGTTCAGACCATTGGAACTCAATGAAAATGAGGAAGCTGAAGAAGCCGTGGAAGAATTGCTTAAAGAAACCTTAGAAGAAGTCCTATGAGTCAAAGAACAATGGTATTAAGCTTGACCCTTGTAAAGAAGAATGGTAAGCTTATTTATAAAAGCTTAGCCGATAAGGTTAAGCATGAGCAACTAGTAAAAGAATTAGAGGAAGGGCAATCAGTGAACATATTCTTTGATTCAAACAAAGATACGGGAACCTTTGCCCAACTTGCTAAGATACATGCAAGTATCAGAGAGCTGGCATCCGAGACAGGTTACTCATTTGATGAGATGAAAACCACAGTCAAAGAGAAAGCAGGATTATGTTGGCACAACAGTGAAGAGATGTATTGTAAATCCTTTGCAGAATGTAGCGTAGAAGAGTTAGGTATGGCAATCAATGCTATACAGGAGATAGGAGAATTAGTTGGTGTGAATTTTAACCAGGTGTTTCAGAAGACTTAGGTTCTTCATCATCATCTGAACCAATTTCAATCTCTTCTTCTACAGCAACTTTCTGTTCTCTAACGGCATCTTCAATTTTAGATACAAGAAATAATATAGTTTGCATATGCAACTCGTATTGGTTCTGGGGTTTTCCAGAAATAATGTTTTGAAAGTGCTCATCAAGTTTTTTAACTTCAAATTTTAAAGCACTTTCAACAACTATTTCAACAAGTCTTATGTAAAGATTGTTGTCAATCTTTATTGTAACTTCAGTATCCTTTGGAAATACGTCAACAGTAATTTTCTTTTTTGCCATAAACAAATGTAATAAATTTATTCAGATGAGTCAAGTAAACTTAAAAGATGTACAGCAAAAGCTGTATGAAAAATTACAATCATCAGGCTGGGATAGAATCTTAAGAGGATTTGTATTGAGTGAAGAGTTCTATAAAATATTAGATAGACTGCTTACTGAATCAAACCTTGGAGATAAGTTCACACCAATGATTAAAGATCTGTTCAGAGCTTTTGAAGAATGTCCCTATACAGATCTTAAGATAGTCCTTGTAGGACAAGACCCTTATCCAAAGGTGGATGTAGCAGACGGCATAGCCTTCAGCTGTAGTAAGAGTGATGTCCAAGCAAGTCTCAAGTATATCTATACAGGTATGAGAGATGAAGGGATTGAACCAAGCCCTGATAAAGATCTCTCACACCTATCAAGACAAGGTATCTTGATGCTAAACACAGCATTAACAACTCAAGTTAAGCAGATCGGATCACATGTAGAGTTATGGAAACCATTCACAAATTATTTGTTAGACACCTTGTCTGCAAACAATACGGGATTAGTTTATATCTTTATGGGTAAGAAAGCTCAAGAGTTTTCTTATCTTATAGACAGTGATCTTAACTACAAATTAGAGTGTAGTCACCCCGCGTCAGCTGCGTACAGTGGACAGAAGATATGGAAATCAAATGGTGTCTTTACAGAGACCAACAGATTAATAGAAAAGAATTTTAACACAAAAATAAATTGGTAATGGATTTAACTAAAGTAAAACAAACCATGCATGTGATTTTCAACAATGAAAAGTATCGTGAACATGCCGCACAAGAAGGGATTATATCTCCAGTAGGACTAGAGGACGCTGAGTTCATTACCCTGGCTAAGGAATTCGGTGTGGCCTATGACATCATAGAGTTTGAAATGTTTTGGAACACGGGTAAGATACCTGCATTTTGTTACTTAAGATTAGTAGCACATGAAGAAGCTTAGACAAGATGACTTCTTTGATCTGATTCAAAAGAATACTCTTACACCTAATCAGTACAAAAGGTTACTTGATTTCAGCAAACATGACACATGGCAGCATATGTTTATGGTACCAGACAATCAGGTATTGTTTGATGAAGAGTATCTAGTGGAGACCAAAGATGGTAAATGTCTTATGACAAAGAAAGGTGAAGACCTTATTGCAAAAGTAGAGAAGTTATTCAGAAAGGATACAGCAGGAAATAAGAAAGTAGACAGTGATTTCATAGCAAATGTTGATGCATACCGACAATTGTTCCCTGCAATCAAGCTGCCTACTGGTGTATACGCGCGGTCAGCTATGAAGAACCTTGAGCCAGCAATGATATGGTTCTTTGAGAACTTTAATTACACATGGGATACAGTGCTTAAGGCAACCAAACTTTATCTCAATGAGAAAGAGATGAACAGGTATCAGTTCTGTAAGAACTCTCAGTACTTTATTCGTAAGGAGAATGGTACAAAGCAATGGGTATCAGAGCTAGCAAACTACTGTGAGAACATCTTAAATGGTGCAGATGAGAATGAGAAAAACTTCTTTGAGAGTAAGGTAGTATAGAATAAATTTACTATATTTGTGTAGCACTGAAGTTACGCCTGATGAATAAGGATAGCTTCCAATAAGACGAGATGGAAAAACCAACAGAAGATAGACCCTGGCTGAATATAAGACAGGGATACATTGAGGCTCTAGCAGAGATAGATGGGTATAGAAAGGGGAGACTTTCAAGTTATATAACTCCTTGGCCCAAAGTAAATGATGCAGCTCTTGACGGATTGGAATGGAATTCCATGGTAGTCATTGGAGGCAGACCTGGCTCAGGTAAAACACTAATCAAAAATCAAATCATTAAGGAAGGTTTCAAGCTCAATGCTGGACAGAACATCCGCGTCCTAGAGTTTCAATTTGAAATGATGCAAAAGGTAACAGCCAAACGTGAGTTTACCTCAGTACTTGGCAAGAGTTACAAAGAACTACACTTAAAGGGAACGGACGGTGTAACAGACGCACAGTTTGAAAGATTAAAAGTCCACGCCAAAGGTCAAGTCGGATATCCAATCAATGTTGTTGAGAAGAAGCAAACCGTAAATCAAATTGATAAGTCTATTCGTCTTTATATGGAAGACCACAGTACTATGGAAGATACTCAAGTGAAGGATCCTACTACTGGCGAGATATCTACCGTGAAGAAGAAGATGTACAAGAAAACCATAATCACTCTAGACCATTCAATCCTAGTACAAAGAGAAAAGAATCAACAGTTCTTGGACATGCTGTATGAATTAGGTGAGATGTTCACTGCTATCAAGAGAGAGTTTCCTGTAATCATAATTGTGTTAAGCCAATTAGGAAGACAGGTGGAGAATCCTGATAGAGCACAAGAAGGTTCTTATGCAAACTACATTTTAGAATCAGATCTATTTGGAGGTGATGCCCTCTATCAACATGCTGACATGGTCATTGGTGTTAACCGCCCGGCCAAAAGATTTATTAAATTCTTTGGTCCGGAAAAGTACATCATTGATGATGACACTGTGTTGGTATTCCATTTCCTCAAGGTAAGAAATGGTGACCCTAGGATGAGTTTCTTCAGAGCTAAATTCAAAACAATGGAGATAGCAGAGATGCCAACTCCCGGACGTAAAACATAAATCAAGTAAGTATGCAATTAAAAACAAAGAAAGAACCTGTTGCTAAAACAAACAGGGAGAAGATTGCGGATCTTAGGGTTAAGCATCTACCGTTATTTGAGAGTATCGGTAACAAAGATGCTTTGTTCTATCCCAAGATGGCGTATCTCAATTCAAAAGGTGAGAAGATAATCTCATTCTTCCCAAGTGAAATCGGAAGAGGTGAAGATATCTATACTGAATTTGTCAGTAGAGATTATGTATCTGAGGACCCGGATAGGACGCTTTATAAATGGAAACACAATCCATTCTATGAAACGGAGTATGAAACAACAACACCACATCCTGTTACTGGAGATATCCGTTATGAGATTCCAATCAATGAACTCATTGAGGTAACCAACAGTAAGGACACGGAAATTCCATGGTACACAGATGAGGAACTAAACACTCAAGAAATTGAAGCTGTCTTACCTGACTCTGACATTGATTTGCCAATGAGTGAAATGACAATGCGTGATTACGCAGCAATTCATTTAGCAAAACCAATCAGCAGAAAGGCATGGTTGAATGACATTATAAATTCAAACAAATAAAGATGGCAGAAATAGTATTACCTACTCAGAAAGTAGCAGCAAGTCATATTAGTCCAAAGAATCTGATTATATTTTCTAAGCCAAAGGTTGGTAAGACAAGTCTATTAGCACAGCTAGATGACTGTCTGATACTTGACCTGGAACAGGGCTCGGATTATGTAGACGCTATGAAGCTTAAGGCTTCTAGTGTAGATGATATCAAGGCAATTGGCAAGGCTATCAAAGAGGCTGGGTTCCCGTACAAGTATATCGCTGTTGATACAATCACGGCATTGGAGACAATCTGTCTACCATATGCTGAGGTTCTATACAGTCGTACACCGATGGGGAAAAACTGGTTCAAGAAAACACTAGATGGTAACCAGTATGCACCTGATAGCGGAAAGGCTATGTATGGTGTAGTAACATCATTACCAAATGGTGCAGGATGGATGTATCAACGTGAGGCAATCACAAAAATCATTGAGTTCATAAAGACTTTAGCACCAAGAGTTATTCTAGTAGGTCACGTAAGAGAGACTATGTTAGAAAAGAATGGTTCAGAGTTTAGCTCATCAGACCTTGATCTTACAGGTAAGGTAAAAAGAATCATCTCTTCACAGTCAGATGCAATCGGGTATCTTTACAGACGTGGTAACACAAACATCCTTAGCTTCAAAACTACGGATGAGATATCATGTGGTGCAAGACCAACGCATTTGAAGAACAAAGAGATTGAGGTTTCAAAGTATGAGGATGATGTGTTACATACATTCTGGGATAAAGTTTACATAGATTAATTAAAACAAAAAGTAATGAGTGGATTAAGCACAAAAGGAGTGGCTTCTGCAAGCGGAGGGTCAAGTAAGTTAATTGAGCCGGGTAACACCATGGCTACGGTAACAAAAGTAGAATTAGATCAACCAAATTTTCTTGTAAAAGAGGGTGGTTACTATTTAGTTATACACCTTGAGGGACCTGATATGGGCCCAGAATTTGAAGGCTTCTTCATTGACAAAGATGATGAGTCATTAGGAAGACACAAAGGAAAGGTAGGTAGAGTTAAGTATAACAAGTTCCCTTACCGTGATGGTCAAACAAAGTCAGGCATCCCTGTATTCAGAGATACTGATATCATCAAGGCGGTTGGTAACTTACTACGCGAAATGGGTAATGATAAATGGTTAGATGACCAAGATGGTAAATTCAATACCATTGAAGAATTAGTAGTTGCTTTGAATCATGACAAGCCATATGCTAACAGACCATTGAACTATTGTATCGCAGGTAGACAATATCTTAAACAGAATGGTTATACAGCTAATGACTGTTATCTTCCAAAGTATAGCAAGTTTGCTTTACCATATGAAGCAATCACAGCAACACCTTCTAAGTTAGCTGTCTTCAGTGAAGCAGAGCATTTAGAATTTCCAGCTCCAGTAGCCGGATTTAATGCTGAAGATGATTTGAATTCTGATACGCCAAGTGCACCTAATGTAGGAGGCACAGAGATATCAGATTTTGATATCTAAAATTATGAGCTGAATAGTAATCAGAGAGGCTCGTAATTGGGCCTCTCTTTTACATTAAAAAAGATGGCACTAAAAACAACACGAACTGATGTAAAAGATGTACCTACTGAATGGATTTTTGAGTATTATCTCAAGCTTCCAACAGGGATCTTAAACGGTCAGGACATCAAGATACCATCTGTATTCAATGAAGAAAAGACACCATCAATGTGTGTGTATTTAGACACCAAGATGATGGCATATAAGTATAAAGATTTTTCTAGTGGTTATGGTGGTGATGCAATTAGTTTTGTACAAAAGATGTTTAACATAACATTTATTCAAACAGCATATACTATTGTTAAAGACTATGATAACTTTCTTGCAGGTAATAAGAACCAGGCAAACACTATTCTTATTGCAAAAGATAAATACAAAGTATCAGGTCATGTAGAGAGACAGTGGAATGTTTATGATAAAGAGTTTTGGACTTCATTTATGATTGGTAGTGCCTTATTAAAACAATTTAATGTAAGGCCTCTTAAGAGTTATACTATGTCAAAGGTTGATGAAGGTAACACAAAGGAGATAGTCATTGATGGTTATAATCTATATGGTTATTTCAAAGAAGATGGCACCCTGTACAAGATATATCAGCCATCAATAAAGAAGAAGAAGTTCATCAAGGTAGCAACATACATCCAGGGTTCAGAACAGTTAACTCATAAGGTCCCGTACCTAGTGATATGCAGTTCATTGAAAGATGTGATGGCATTCAATAAGTTAGGGTTTCGCAATGCTGAGGCAATCGCACCTGACAGTGAGAGCTCTATGATTCCAGAGGAGATTATGAAGATGTATTTATCTAAGTACAAGCAAGTGTGTACTTTGTTTGACAATGATGAGGCAGGGATTAAATCAATGCTCAAGTACCAAGAGATATATGGGATTCCCTATGTGCTGTTGAAAATGGAGAAGGACTTATCTGACTCTATAAGAGAACATGGTATAGAAAACACAAGGGTAAACATATACCCAATAATAACCAAAGTATTAACAGGTGTAACAAAGTTCATATGAAGACATACGTAGGAATAGACATAGGTCTAAAGGGTGCAATAGCAGTGATGAGTCCTGACGGAGTAATAAGAACCGTAGCAATGCCTGTAATCAAGGATCAGTTAGATCTAAACGCATTACACTTAGATATGGTGTTTACTATCATCCAATCAAACAACCAAGAAGTGAGCGTGGTCTTTGAAAAACTGGGAGTAATCTTCGGTACTAGCAAAGCAACAGCATTCTCTATGGGATTACAGTTAGGTGTAATGGAAATGTTATGTGTATCTCAAACTGTTCCATATACAAAAGTTCCCGCCAAACAATGGCAGAAGGACATGTTCATGGGAGTAGATGAGATCAAAAATGCAAAAGGTAAAAGGGATACTAAGGCAATGGCATTAGTAGCAGTCAAAAGACTCTTCCCAAATCTGAAACTTACCTTCGGAGAGAGAGCAACTAAGCCGCATGACGGGCTAGTTGACGCAGTATTAATGGCCGAGTGGGCCCGTAGAAACAATTTGTAATGGAAAATATGAGAAAGTTAGAGGCAAGTCTAGGACTTGTAGCTCTAAAGGACATGGGAATAAACTTTTTACATGTACAATACTCTGGAAGTGGAGACAGTGGTAGTGTTGAATCTATCACACCTTATTCTCAAGCAGATGTAGTATATGATAAAGAGGGTGCTATAGAAACCGTTGGTCTTTTACTAGAAGAATATGAGATTATAGTGGATGACACTATACAAATCATGCTAGACAACATTGAACATCAAATTGTTATTGAAATCTTAAATGACATTGAAGACTGGTGGAACAATGAAGGTGGTTACGGTAACATGTATGTAGATCTTACAACAAACGCTTATATCATACATAACAACTGCTATGGTGAAGCAGATTATGATGAAGAGACTGAAGAATATGATTATGAAAATCAAGAAGAGTATTCATTTACACACAACGGAAAACTATAAGTATGTCACATCCGTATGAACACGCAAAATCCTCAGTAAGAAAATGGGGAGGAGAGCCGGGAGATTATTTGGAGATACACAATTGGTTTGATGCCACCAAGGCCTGGGTAGGTCACAGCAAACATAGAATGTTTAGACATCACAGCGAGGGGATATTTGAATGTGAGAAAGTATTTGGCCACATCATTGTCAACTCTGATGGTAAAACAGTCTATACACGCTATGTAGGTGAACAACATGTAAAAGAAGATTGCTTTGGATATATTCCAACAGCCAAGGAATGGGTGGATAATATTAATACACCAACAGAATGGATGCTAAGAACCCTAAAAATTGAAGACTAATGAGTTTTATTAGAGAAAAATATGATGAGCTTCTCAGAATGATGAAGACATCCGACATTGACAACACAAAGTTAGCCTTGACTATTATAGAGGAAAACAGAAAGAAGGCTGACCTTCCTTATGTTATGATGATTTATAAGAATAAAGGTAGAACAAGTTCTGCTACATGGGTAGATTATGCCCCAAAGACAATGAAGATACTGGCTAATAAGAATTACACTTCTTACATGACCATTCTTACTGACATTGCAGCTTCAGATATCACTGATAAAAGTAAGATAGAAGGTGTAGACTTTGTTCTTAACCAATTAAACGCTGAGATATTAAATGCCCTGCATAGTTCAGGATATGCCTATATCAAAAGCATTAAAACCCAGTGCGGAAACTATGAGTAATAAACTAAATCATGAAACACTTGCTAAAACTGTTAAGGATCTTATGTTTAAGGAGCCATTCTATGGACTCTTCTTACTAGGTCTTAACAGAGAGTGGGATACTAAGATCCCAACGGCATGTGTTGGTAGAACTAATGTTAGCTTCCATATTAAGATCAATCCAGAGTTTTGGAATAGTCTTATACCAAATCATAAGATTGGATTGCTTAAACACGAGCTGTTGCATATTGCATTCTGTCATATCACAGACTATACACATCTCAATGGTCCACAAAATAGGTATGCATACATTGCTAACCTTGCCATGGATCTTGAGATTAACCAGTATATTGATCGCGAGTTCCTTCCTGAAGGTGGCGCGGTGCTTGAAGCATTTCCTGAACTAAACTTAGAAGAAAAGAAAGGTACCAAGTATTACTATGATAAGCTGATGCAAGCCCACAAGGATGAAATTGATTCCATGATGGCTATTGCACAAGCTATAAGTGAGATGGGTATGCCAAGTGAAGGTGACGGAACAGGACAACCAGGTGGTAAAAAAGTAGATCTAGGCAATGGTCATAGTATCACAATACAACCACATGATTGGTCAGACATCCAAGATGCTAATGAGGGAACTCAAAAAGTATTAAGAGCTCAGGCAATTGGTGCTTTGAATGAGGCAGCTAGTCAAGCTAAGTCTCGAGGTACCGTGCCAGGTGAAATCACAGACCTTCTAAGCATATTGAACTTTACAGAGCCACCAGCATTTGATTGGAAAGGTTATATTAAAAGGTTCACAGGTAAGTCTACAAAGATTTACACTAAGAAGTCTAGAAGGAAGTATAACAAACGCTACATAGAAAACCCTGGTCTTAAGATCAAGCAGCGCAAGCACATCTTAGTAGCAATTGATACTTCAGGTTCAGTAAACAATGGAGAGTTAAAAGAGTTTATGAATCAGATTTATCACATTCATAAAACTGGTAATGAGGTTACCCTTGTACATGCAGACACCGCCATATCAAAGATAGAGAAGTTCACTCTTAGAAGTGAATACAATATCCATGGTAGAGGAGGTACAGATTTCAATCCCGTAGTGGATTATTTTGAGGAACACAGAAATAAGTATAGCTGTCTGATATATTTTACAGATGGTGAGGCACCAGCCCCAAAGAATGGTAAGAGTGATTTGTTATGGGTCTTATCAAAAGAATCCCATATGAATAAAAACTTACCCGGAGTAGTAATACAGATTAATTAAAAGAAAACATGAGTACAGTAAATCAAGTTCAGTTAAACAGTGAAGAGTTAAAGAACTTCATGGAGCACATTATCTCTAACAATCAGGTCATCCAAAAGGATGGTAAGAATCCAATTGCAGTAGAGGTAATCGGAGAATCAGGTATTGGTAAGACAAGTACCATCATACAAATTGCTAATGAGCATAAGTTAAGTTTTGTTAAGTTGAACTTAGCACAGATTGAGGAATTGGGTGACCTAGTGGGTTTCCCAGTGCGTCAGTTTAAGATGGAGAAATCTGGTACAGGATCCCCTGTTACCAAAGAAGTAACCAAAATGGTTATGAAAAAGGTAATGGCCAAGTTTAAAACTCCAACGGGTGAAATCGTAGAGAAAGAAGTAGAGCGTGAAGTACCAGTTAAAGAGATGGTAACCGTACCTGGCACTGGAGGATCAGATACCGTTTGGGTTGATGAGACTGCAGTAGAAGAATATGCTAAAATGGGTTATAGCTTCTGTACTGGGAGCAATAAGCGCATGGCGTATTGTCCACCAGAATGGATTGCAGATAAAACTGAAGGTGGTGTGTTACTTTTGGATGACTGGAACCGAGCAGACACGCGCTTCTTGCAAGCGGTGATGGAATTGATTGACCGTCAAGAATACATCTCATGGAAGCTGCCTATGAACTGGCACATTATGCTATCAGCTAATCCAGATAATGGAGATTACTTGGTAAACACAATTGACGTTGCACAAAGAACTAGATTTGCTAGTGTTGAGCTTAAGTTTGAAGTTGAGACATGGGCAAAGTGGGCAGAACAAAATAAGATTGATGGTCGTTGTATCAACTTCTTGTTGATGAACCCAGAAGTAATTAGCCAGCAAGTAAATGCAAGGTCTATTACCAATTTCTTTAACTCAATTAGTTCTGTAGAAGACTTTGAGAAATCATTAGGGTTGATTCAGAACCTAGGTGAGGCAACAGTGGGTCCTGAAGCAGCAATGTTATTCAGTCAGTTTATCGCAAACAAGTTAGATAAGTTGATCACACCAAAGCAAATGCTTTTAGAAATGAAAGATGCTGAGGTGATCACGGCACTTAAAGAACTTGTATGGGAAGACGGGAATTACAGAGCAGATCTTGCTAGTGTATTCTGTAATCGTCTTATCAATTATGCATTAGTGTATGCTGATAAGAATCCAATTACACCAGAGATACTAAAGAGAATTGGAATCCTTATCAAGGATGACGACATCTTTAACTATGACCTCAAGTATATCATTGCAAAGAGATTGATTGGTGAGAACAAACAAAAGTTTCAGAAGCTTGTGTTTGACACAACAGTATCACAATTATTAACTGTTTAATAAAAAAGGGCCGGTGTAATAGCCGGCCTTTTATTTCAGCTTATGTATCATAATCATTTAGTATTAAAATTAGATAGTTCATTCACAGTTGATGTAGGCTTTGAGAAATGGGTTACCCCAGATGGTCTCAAAACAAAAGCTGAAGACACATACGTGATTGACAAAAAGAATGTAAACTATATCCTACCGGATGTAAGTATCCCAAGATTCAAAATGAAGGTGTTTGCTGATGAGAACAAACTTAGAAACACCAACAAGATTGAGAATGCAAATTGCATAATCTTTTCAGAGTTCTCACACTTCAAGAATTATAACAATATGGAGACAAGTCAAGTGTCCTATACTATTGTTCATAGACACAAGACAGAAGACATCATTGCACATATCAAAAACTTACAGGAAGCGGGTCACGGCTCATATATTTCTGATAAAGTTTTCATGAAACTGCAGGTGTTATCAAAAACAAATCCTTATATTTACGCTAGTGATGAAAGCAATAGAAGATTCTTTACTGAACTCCTCTATAGAAAACTGGGTACATGGTATGGTCAACAACCAGGTTCTCAATATCCAGTCATTAATTGCAAAGGTTTAGAAGAACTCTTTGAAGCAAATCCAAATATCAAATTCATAGAAGAGAAGCAACTCCAAAAGCACATCTCCAATAACGGTATTGTTATCAACCAACAAAAGTACCAAGAGCTTTGTAAGTTAATTGATACTCAAGAAAGTGATAACACTACATTGGCAATGGAGATTATGGCCAATTCAAACTTTTCAAATAGTCTTATCTTCCTTTACATGTTACTCATACAAAGAGGTCACATCATGTATCAAAGAGGTAACGTAGACCATGTCAATTTCAAGTATCTACTCAACTATTTTCAATTTGAGAAATCAGATTTAGGTAACAACTCTTTATCACCAGACCAAGTAGAAACAATCTTTGGAATACTCAAAAGCCATGGTCAATTTACCAAATCAAATGTTGATCTATTCTTATCATTCTATAATGAGACAAACAGTTACACTGTACATGAAGGTAATCTTACAAACTCAAGATTAACTCTCAATAAAGAGATAGCATTAGATCATATAGATGACCATGATGAAATTAAATTAGATGATTTATGACTAAAGAGGAATTAGAACACAGCTTTTATGCTAAGGAATTCAACCTTAGTTATTCAGGGTTATCCCTGATGATGGAATCCCCTGCGCAATTCTACAAAGAATATGTATTGAAGGATAGAGAAATCAAGAATGAACGGTACTTTACTAAAGGTAAAATCATTCACTACCTCATGCTAGATAATGGCATGTTTGATGAACACTTTATCCTAGCATCAGCTGGAATTCCATCAGAGAACACAGAGAAGGTACTACGTAGAGTACTTGCTCATCATCTAGAACTTAAGGAAAATGGTGCAGAAAAAGGAGAAGACCTTGAAGATTATACGGATGCAATCCTAGATATCTTAAAGGATATGAACCTACACCAAGCCTTAGTTGATGACAAGAAGCATCCATTTATTACAGGGGATGAGAAAAGAATTGAGAAGATAGTTGATCAGAAATCAAAGGACTACTTCACATTCCTAAAGAATCAAGGCAATAGAGAGATCATTGACCCGGACACATTAGAAAAATGTAAGGCAACAGCGGAACTTCTTATGGCTGATAAGAACATAAGTATGCTGCTCGGATTAGACTTAGAAGGAACTGATCCTAACTATGGAGTATACAATGAGCTTTATCATATGATGAAGATTAAAGATTTCCCATTTGGTCTACATGGATATATTGATAATATGGTTGTTGATGTGAAAAACAAAACTGTAAGAATCAATGACCTTAAGACCACAAGCAAATCTATTTCAGAGTTTCAAGAATCAGTTATCAAGTATAAGTATTGGATGCAAGCCGTCCTCTATGGATTACTTGCTAAGAGTTATCTGAAAGATGTTATGGATGAAACATGGATATTTGAAATTAGATTTATTGTAGTGGATAAGTACAACCAGTATTATGCGTTTCCAGTTTCATTGGAGAGCTTAAAGACGTGGAGTGCTAACACAGTTGGCAATTTACAAAAGGCCAAGTATCATTATGAGAGCAGAGATTACAGTCTTCCTTATGATTTCTTAGCAGGTAAAGTTGAACTTTAACCTGTAAGATTTATGAGTATATCCTCTTTGTACAAAGATTATTATCAGAAGAGTCGGTTGTTTCTGTATCCGGCTCTGAAGATTAAACGCGGAGAAAGCGTTACACCAATAGAAACTTACATGTCATGGGAAGGATTATATACTTTTGATGACTGCAAGTTGATATGCATTTATTATCTTAGAGATGATGAAGAGTTTAAGAAGTTTGAGAGAACAAAACTTCTTGGCAATGAATTGTTTGAAACTTTCATTCAATTAGAAAACAACAGAGGTGCCTATGTATTTGATTTTACACAACATCAAAAAATCTTTACAAACACAGTACATGGGAAGTATTCAAAAATTGATCAAGACCATAAGGTCAGGGTCATGACATTCTTTAGCGGTAACCGGAGTCAGACAGCCTACATAGAAAGCTATCTTTATCCTGATAAATACTTTGGCCTTTATGCTAAGTTATTATCAGGTAGTGATAAAGATATGGATAAAGTAGAAAAGCTGTTGACTGAGGTAGGAGAGCTATGCTCAATTCCTAACCTGGAAGAGGAAACCTTTAAAGAGACACCAGTTACTTTGAATATTGCACAGGATTATTTACATTTGTCTAGTAATCAATAATTATTGTATGAAAAAACCAACAACAGTAGAGCCGTCAATGCTCTTATTTACATCATTTTGGCAAGATAAAATAACATTTAAGTTAATGCCAATATCAGAATCATGCCCGTTTGTAGAAGTAATCTATGACCCGGGATTAAATATTTTAGTTGTAATCAACAAACAGTTTAAGGAATCATTTCATAGCATTCCTAAGTTTGATGACAACGGAGATATTATTATGACCAAATCTGCACGCAAAAACGGTAAACCTTTTAGAGAAGAACGTAGAGCAATTGATACATATCAAGAGTACTATATTACTGAAAAGGAAGAGCAAATCGATTTCATCAACATGTTTGCAGTTAATGCGGAAAGCTTTGACTTTGCAAAATACATGGTAGCAATAGAGGAAGCTAAATAAATTCTTGCTCCAACAAGTGAAGGGAGGGTATGTAATGTATCCTCTCTTTTTATGTAATTAAAAAGGGGGAACAGCTTAACTGAACATACATTATGGTAACAGAAAGAAGTTATAAGCATGCTTTGGCTGTGATTGAACAGTACAATAAAGAGCAAGAAGAGTCAAAGGAAGTTAACCTTAAAAATGCGGGTATAACATTAGATGATGACATCCATGAATTAAATTCTAAAGGCTTAATAAGTGATAAGCTAACTCTTATACTATATCGTATATGGGGTTGGAGTAAGGCGTGGAATAGTAAGGATAGGTTTACCTTAAGTTTATTCACAGATTTAACTATAAAAGGATTCAGTAAACACAGAGGTGTTGGTAAAAAGACATTAGATGAGTTTATTAAACTAATGGGTGCCGCAGGGCACAATGTAGTATGAATCATTGGGTGATGGATTATGAGACACTGAAGTCATGTTTTGTGGCAGTGTTCTCACACTATACATCCGATCAGAGTAGAGTCTTTGTGATAAGCAAATTCAGAAATGACATAGATGATTTCATGAACTTCCTAGATGAGAATGTGGTTCACAAAGAAAGGCATATCTCATTCAACGGCATCGCGTTTGACTCACAGATTACTCAATTTATGCTCCTTAAAAAGGGTGTATTAAGAGCACTAGATGGTGAAAGAATTGCACTATTGGTTCATGAAAAAGCACAGGATGTGATCTCCAGGAAAGACAGGGGGGAATTCGCGGAGTACTCAGAGAAAGAAATAACAGTGAAGCAGATTGATTTATTTAAAATGAATCACTGGGATAACAAAGCTAAACTGAGTAGTCTTAAATGGATTCAAGTAAGTATGGATTGGCACAACGTGCAGGATATGCCGCTTCCGCACTGGCATATGATCCAGACGGTAGAGGAACAAGATGAGATAGTCAGATACTGTATAAATGATGTGCTCTCTACAAAGAGGATAATGAAGCTTAGTATAGAACAGATAAGACTAAGGAAGACTCTAACAGAGACCTATAACATTAATCTGTATAGCGCATCAGAGACAAGAATAGCAAAGGAGTTATTCTTGCACTTCTTGGAAAAGAAAACAGGTATCAAAAAGTATGATCTCAAGAAGATGAGAACCTATAGAGGTCTTATTTCCGTTAATGATATTTTACTATCATCTATCCAATTTACCACTCCAAAATTCCAAGAGCTTCACGCCAACTTCAAAGAGCTAATACTCAATCCAAATGAAACCAAGAACAGTTTCCACTACAGTGTTAACTACCGAGGTGTACAAACAGACTTTGGTCTAGGTGGCCTACATGGTGCCAAGCGTAGTGACATCTATGAAGCAACAGAAGGTATGACCATTATGACTTCAGATGTAGTAAGCTATTATCCAAATCTAGCAATCCGTAATAGATGGGCCCCAAAGCACATTCCAAATGAAGATTTCTGTGACCAGTATGAATGGATCTTTGAGGAAAGAAAGAAAATCCCCAAGTCCAATCCACTCAACTATGTGTACAAGATTATTCTTAATTCAACTTACGGGTTGAGTAATGATGAGAACAGCTTCCTATATGACCCAGAGTTCACCATGAGGATTACAATCAACGGACAGCTCAGCCTAGCTATGCTATATGAGATGCTCGCGGAAGGTGTCCCAGGTGCGATTCCACTTATGCAAAACACAGACGGATTAGAAATGATGATTCCTACTCAGCATAAGGAACTCTATTTAGAGATCTGCGCTGAATGGGAGAAACGCACAAGCTTGCAATTGGAACATGATGAATATCAAAAGATGATCATCGCGGATGTAAACAACTACATTGCAATCAATAAGTGGAAGGAAGTCAAACCAGAGGAAGTAGCAAAGGTTAAATCAAATCCACACAATTACATCAAGGAAGAAGATGGTATAATCTACCATGCTAAGACTAAGTGTAAAGGTAGATTTGAATTCCAGGACCTGGCATTACATAAGAACAAGAGTTTTTTGATAATACGCCAAGCCATCTATCATTACTTTACTTATGGTACAGAGCCTGAAGAGTATCTAAAGCAGAATAGGAACATCTTTGATTATTGCGGAGGTATTAAAATCAAAGGGAATTGGGAATTCCAACATCAATTTGTAGAAGATGGTGTTGTCCAAAAGAATAAACTGCAGAAAACACTCAGGTATTTTATCTGTACTAAAGGTGGTAAGATAATCAAAGTAAATAAATCTGATGGAAGAGCAATCCAAGCAGAATCCGGACGGTGGCTCCAATGTGTGTATAACAGACACAAGGAAGCACCATGGGAAACATATGATGTGAATGATCAGTATTACTTGATAGCTATTAACAAGGAGCTCAAGAATATCATTCCCCATCTATTTAGTGAACAATTAAAATTAGATTTTTAAATTCAAGGTTATGTCTAAAACAACCCTTATCGTAAATGAAGATACACTTACAGGTACCACACTGCCAATGCAGACGGAAACTTATACTGTGATCTCTCATGGATTTATTATTAATCATGTAAAGAAAGGCCTGGAAGATAGAGGCTTTGCAATTCTATCTGAAGAGTATAGAGCAAACAATAACTGTGACGTGGCCAGAGGAAGCTACGTAGTACAGCATTCAAATGACCCGGAAATGAGAATGATGTTCTCATGGGTCAATTCATATGATAAGTCTACTAAGTTTCAGTGTGGTGTAGGTGCTTCAGTAATCACAAATGATTCATATATTCTAGCTGAAGATATGACAAATTGGATTAGAAAGCATACGGGGTCTGCTGATACAGAAGCGGAGACCATCATGAATGATCAGCTTGATATGGCGGATCAGTATTTCCAATCTCTTATAGCAGATAAGGAACAGATGAAGAACATCCAAGTTCTACCTGAGATGTATTTTGCTATCCTGGGGAAATTGTATTTTAGAAATGCCATTTCCACACAGCAATTGAGCGCAATCAAAGGAGAATATCTTAATCCTTCATATGTGTATACAACAAATGAGAACAGCTTATGGACTCTATACAACCACGTGTTGGTAGTCCTTAAGTCAGCGCATCCAAAGAATTGGATAAAGCAACAGACTCATGTTCATTACACATTCAAGAATGAATTTGCATTACAATCTATGCAATTTGATGAAGAAATCATTGAAGAAGAGACTGTAGAAATCATAGATCCATTGACAGTATTCCCTAATCAGACAAACATTCTAGAACAGATAGCTGAATTAGAAGCTGCAGATGTAGAAATCCATGTAGAATCTGACCAAGAGTATTTGGAAAGAGTAGCTGACATTGAGGGAGAACCTGAAGAAAAAGTCTTAAAACTTGAAGATGTACTTCCTCAAGCTAGAATTGATACTTATGTTGCCCAAGGATTTATAGAAGCTCAAGTAACATATACAGATCCAGTAGGTAATACATTTGAGGCTCCTATTGTAGACAAAACCTTCATGGATGACCTTGAAGAAGTTATGGTAGAGCAAGCAGAAGAAGATACTAAGACTCTTGAGTCTATGGTGTGGGGTGGAACTGCAGTAGATCTTACTGAACTTACTGAGATCATGGAAGAAGAAATAGTAGAGACTGCTCCTACTAGAGTTAAGTTTGCAATAGATCTAACTGAGGAAATAGTAGAAGAGTTAGTTGCAGAACCTACAGAAGATGACTTACTTGAGTTACACTTAGAAGAGCTTGAAGAGGAATCTCTAGTAGACAACTCATTAGACTTTGATTTCAATCCTGTAGTTGAGGATGCTCTAGTAGAGGAAACGCATGTTGAGGTACCAGTTGAAGAGTTAGAACTTACAATTGAAATGGAAGAAGAGCCAGAAGTACTAGCAGAAGTTGTGTCAGAAGAAGATTCTTACAGAAAACAAATCATCAGCAATGAAATTGAAGAACTATTTGGTGAAGAAAAAGATTTCACTTATAAGTTAATTGGTGATCAATATGTAATCACATTTGATGATGGAAGCACTGTTGAACTTGACAAAGAATACATAAATTTATTGAGCTAAATGATGGCCCCCGCTACGGTGGGGGCTTATCACAAATCCAAAACAAATGAAAAAAATATTACAATCAGTAGAAGAATTCCACAATGCTTTTGAGCAGGAAAATGGAACAGAACCGAGATTTATTAAAAGAAGTGACTATGATCTCAGACACTCGCTTATGAAGGAAGAGAATGATGAGTACCTAGAAGCTTGTTACAACAAGGATCTTGTTGAGATTGCTGATGCCCTGGGTGATCAGCTATACATCCTATGTGGAACAATCCTGAAACATGGTATGCAACATATCATAGAAGATGTATTCAATGAGATTCATTCAAGTAACATGAGTAAACTTGGAGAAGATGGTAAACCAATCCATAGAGCTGATGGTAAGATCTTAAAAGGACCAAATTATTTTAGACCAGATATCAAAAAATTCTTATGAACAGAAATTACTTTCAAACCTTGCAAATAAAGCAAGCCAAAGAACAGAGAAAATGGATAAGCTATTGTCAGAAAGTTAAAAGACACGGAATTAAAAACCTGTATCCTGATATAGTGAAACCACATAATCCGGAAACAGACGGGTGCTAAATGATACATTTCCTCAAATATCTAATTGTGTGGATAAGTCAAAACTTATCTATACCCTTCTGGATGGTAGGACATATTCACTTAAGTGTAAGCGTCTACGAGGATGTGTATGAGATTATTGCCTCTATTGGAATGAATCTAATAGTGGCTACAGGATTTATTATTGACTACTGTGAAAGCAGAAAAAACAAATAACAATGGAAGAGACTAAACCAAAGTTCCAACCGTGGACTAGAGAAGAAATGGCATTACTTGCAGACCTTATGGGTAAAGCATTTAATGCAGGAAACAATCAAACAGAAGCTGCAGCTTTTGCAGCAACTAAACTAGGTAGAACTCCAAACGCATGTCTTGGAATGTATCACGCAAAGATGCGTAAGAAACCACTTTCTATATGGTCATTAGAGCCTACTATTGTAGAAGAAAAAACTGTTCAAGCTGACTGTACACCTAAAGAGAAACAAGAAGTGCAAGTTACCTTGTATGATGAAGTGAATGTTCCACATAAAGGAATGATCCTTTCACAAACAGAAACAAAAATAGTGGTCAAATTTGGAATTGTAGTAATTGTAATTGACTTATAATATCTGTTGCAACCCAGATAGGTTGGTGCAGTAGCTCAGTTGGTAGAGCGGAACCGCTGAAAGCTCAGAGATGAGAGAAGTTCAGGTCACAGGTTCAAATCCTGTCTGCACTACAAATAATAAAAAGTTGTGTCAATGCCTTAATGCATAAAAAGTGAAGAAGAAGTATGTCAGCGTATTAAGGTGTTGTAGTTTCTATGACGTGTATGGTTTTCATACTTTCCTTGCATTGAGAAAACGCACATTAATTAATTTTTAAAATCAAAATTATGACAGCAGTAGAATGGTTAGTAGAAAAATTTGATTTAACATCAGATTCACCAATTATAAAAAATGTAATTGAACAAGCCAAAGAAATGGAGAAGGAAATAATACGTACAGCATATCTTGATGGTATGGATGGTGAATATAATACATCAGAACAATACTACAATGAAACCTTTAAATCAGAATAAGATGAGATTATTCACAGAAATTTTAGTAGATGTATGCTTGATAATATTCATAGTATCTACAGCAAGTAAATTAGAATTTTAAAACGTAAGTAGTATGAAATTTGCTTGTGGTAGATGTTGGGATCATGATTGTAAATGTACCCCGCAAGAATTAGAAGAGTATAATAAACAAAGTGAAATTAACAAGACTAAGACTAATCAAGTAAAAGTGTCTTTAACATTCCCAGAAGTTTCACCTGGAGATATTATCATTAAAGATTCAAAGGAATATTATATCAAAGATATAGTTGATGGTGTTGCTATAGGAGATGTTGTTACTGACACTAGTCTAGAAGCCCAATTTGATGTAAAAATATCTGAGCCTTATCAGAAACTTGTTAGTAATAATCAAAACGTAAATAGTATGGAAAAGAAAATCTATCCTGAGATAGAGGTTAATTTTGCTATTGTAGATAAAGATTCACTACATATTAACTTTGAAACATTTGGTGAATGCAACAATGGAGAAGTCATTAAAATATCTGAAAGGTATATTTATAAAAATGAAGATCCATTGAAGCTAATAGGACTTATAATAGATTGTACTAACAGGTTTCATGTAATGTGTCAAACCTATATTAAAGAACGTAAGTAGTATGGAAAAAGAAACACTTGAAGAAGTTGCATTAAGGATATACCAATATGTATCTGAAAATCCACCTTACACAACTATTACACCAAAAGATAAAATAGAAGGTTTTATTGAAGGTGCTAAATGGCAACAAGAACAAGATTTGAATTGGTTTAATGAGTACCAAAAAGTAGAGGATTACATTATTGAAAAAATTGGAGATGAATTTTTAAAAGCTACTCCCGAAAAACATAAAACAGCAAGTCAATCAACAATTGCTTTATTAGAAAATAAATGGCAAGCAGAAAGAATGTATAGTGAGGAAGACTTTAAGTTATTTGCAAGACAATTTTACAGAGAAATTAAGTTAGACAAATCAAATTTACTTTGGGATGAACTTGCAGACAAATGTTTTGAACAATTTAAAAAGAAATAGTATGGAAAAGAAAGATTGTTATGTATGTGTATGTGATGGTAGTTGCACCGGTCCAGAAGATTGCGCACCAATAATTAAAGCATAAGATGGGATTAAAGATTGACATTATAGTAGCAGAAATTAAAGCAGAGAATAAGGATTACAAATTGTTTAATGAGAAAATCCTTAAAGCCTATATAAGGCATAGATATAAGTGTTCAAGTTACCTCGCCAATATGGTTATTAAATCCTTATTGGAGACGGAGGATAAACCAAATGAAGATGAAAAAACTACAGATTAATATTACAGCAGTACTTGTACTAGCATGTATAATTATGTTCACCGTAAGTGCACATAAAACACCCGAAAAAGAAAAGACAACGGTTGTTGATGTTCAAACCAAATATGTCAAAGTTATTCCAGACAATGAATTCAGTGAAGATAAACTTTACAAATTTATTGAATCAATGAACATCCGGTTTCCCCACATAGTCATGGCACAGGCTATGATTGAAACAGGATCATTCACATCTAAAATGTTTAAAGCTCATAACAATTTGTTTGGTATGAAATGTCCTAGCAGAAGGCCAACAACTAATCTTGGAGAGGTAAATGGTTACGCAAAGTTTGAAAATTGGAAGCAATCCGTAATTGATTATGCGCTATTCCAAGCAGCTTATATGTCCAAGATTAGAACAGAAGCGGATTATTTTTCGTATATTGGTAGAAACTATGCACATGATTCAAGCTATGTTGAAAAAGTTAAGAAGATTGCTAACAGGTATAATTGAAGCTTTATACGTAGCTCTTGTATCATGGGTTTATACAAATGATTAAAACTAGAACTATGAAAAATACATTTTGGGAAGGGTTCGCTGTTGGTTTACCTGTAGGTATCATTGCTACTTGCGCAGCGGTTTATACATTGATAATGTGGTATCACTAATGGAAGAGCCATTAATGAACCTACATCCTAAGACTTCCGGTGAGAAGTTACTGTGGGAAAGATCCAAAAATGAAGAGCTAACGGGTCATGTTAAAGCTTATCAATTAGAAATTGGTATTCTGAAATCTGAGTTAGATGAACTAAAGCATGAGATGAAATCTACTGAAGTAGGTGCACTCATACTAAAAAATAGAAAGATGAAAGACACACTCAAAGATCTTGAGAATAAACTCAAAGATCTAAAAAGAGAAAATGCTTTGTATCTAGAAAAGATTATTAAACTTCAAACAATGAAATAATGAAAGTAGAAATATTGATGAATGGAACAACCAAGATTGTGTTGATCCCAGAGAATGACATTGAAATCGCTATCTTAGATAGTGTAGGTAAAATGGATGTAGATGTTAACTACATAGACAAAGGAACAGCTATCTTAGATAAGATTGTTCCAGAGGCATTAGTAATCACGCCTAAAAAATAAGAGTATTAACCATTAAATAATATGCAAAATGAAAATATTAGCAATTTGTTTATTTGTTATCGGTGCATTGGGAGGATACTTTTATACACCAATACCAAAGGAAAAAGAAAAGATTAAAGTTACTGAAGTTACTGAAGTTACTGAAGTTACTGTGCCTCAAGTAGAGGTTATTGAACCTGAAATAATTATAGATTCAATAGAGCCCAAAGGAATCGTCCGTCATGTTAAGTGGCAGACAACTCAAGATGTAACTTATGATCCTAGTTATGTTGTATTAAAGTATCCTAATGGAGATGTATCTAAAAAGAAAGGGGTTTGTATAGACGTAGTGATACGCGCATACAGATCAGTAGGGCAAGACTTACAAGTATTAATGCATGAAGACATCTTAAATAACTTATCATCATATGGGTTGCTTAAAGCAGACTCCAATATAGATCATAGAAGATGTGTAAATGCAATTAAATACTTTAAACGTAAGAGCTTGACTATTCCAGTTACAGATAATGAGAAAGACTATAAACCAGGAGACTTAGTCTTTTGGGATATAGCTCATGGTCATGTAGGAGTAGTTAGTGATATCCTTGTGCCTGGAACTAATAGATACTACATGGTGCATAACATCTGTTGTGGACCTAAGCTAGAAGATTATTTATTTCAACTACCAATTACATGTCATGTAAGATGGAATCCAATTTAAAGATTGATGAGAGCAGCAGAACTAATAGCCTTGGGCTTTGAAAAAACAGATGTTCCGGATTCTGAAAGCAATAACGGATTTGATTACTACTACTACAAGTTAGAAATCAGTCCAGAGATTCATCTTATATCCTGCGATAGTGATACTGTAGATGAGGACGGATGGTTTGTAAGAAGCTTTGATTGGCCAGACGTAGTTATTACTGAGGGAGAAGACATAAAGTTATTACAAGAACTGTTCAAGAAATGGACAAAATAAAAAAGGGGAGTGGGCAATTAAGCCTTCTCCCCTTTTTTTTCTTTCTAGAGTTGCCGTCTTTTATTTTCTTGCAAGAACACTATTTAAGTTCTTGAGCCCCATTGCCGGGTCAACAGATGATCCGTTAAGACCAACCATTTTACCAAGCATATTCTTTATCTTAAGGTCACCTTCTTTCTGCCATGAATATGGGCCGGAGTCTTTAGCATAGTATGCTTTTTCAGATCCTGATGCCGCAGCCAATAGATTATCTAGGATGTCCACATATGAACTTACTGTTGGACCAAATGCTACAGACTTAAGATCAAGCATTGATGTGTATTCCTTAAGACCCAATCCAGGTAGTGGAATAAACTGCTGATTCTCCGCGCGCACATTAGTCATTAGAAGTAACATATGATTACTAGCCCATCCACCAAACTTAAATGGATCATTATTTTCATCTGTACCAAACATTGGAAGTGGTCCTGACTTAGCTCTTAGTTTTTTGTATCTATCTTCATCATCTGGATCATATCCAAATAAAGCATTAGCTCCAAAATAAAGTACAATCAATGCCATTACCTCAGTAAGTGTCCGTATTACTGCAGCTTTTTCTTCAGCCTGTAAGAATGGTAAGTTTCTTCCCATTTCTTTTACTGTTTCTTTTATCACTTGAAGAGTACGGATATAGTATCCAGTATGACCTTCTCCAAGGGCAGCATTCAATCTAGGTCTTACAGTGCCTTTAAAGATGCTTCCAGCATGTCCCCAACGATTGATAAGCATTGGAGTAAGATACTTACGTAGGAAGGAGATATATCTAAAGGCAAGGTATCTTTGTGCTTCAGGTTGATCAAACTCAGAATACGCTCCTTGAAGGTTATTCATGACCCCTTGGATTTTATTTTTGTACCCCTTGAATTCCTTACCAACTTTTATGCTACCATCTTTATCATAAGTGACTCCAAGTTCTGGATCAATCCCTTCTTTCAATTGAATTTTATTATCCTTGTTTAGTTCCCATGCATCAATGTAATTGATTTCTTTTTCTTCAGCTGTACCTTTAAATTGAGTAACCTTTTTATGATACATCATTCCACCAAAGATCTGCATAGTTGCTTGAAGTTCTGTCCATTTACGGAAGCTATATAACCAGCTACCTGAAACAGTATCTTGTAAGAGAGACCTTGACATTGACTCACCAAACTTCTCAGCAAATCTACCTTGTGATGGATCAAAGATTTCCATAAGTTGTTGGTCCAATGTCTTAGCTCCTTTAGCATACATGTTTGCAGGACGACTCATATCGGCCATTGCTTTATATGACCACATATTTCCACGCTGCCAATCACCTACTGTATAATACTTACCAGCGGCTGCCTCAATCATGGATTGGAACTTGGCACCTAAACTATTCTTTAATGCTGAAGGAATATTCAATGCAAAGAATTGGAAGGACGCTGCTTTAAACATTGCATTGGAAGCATTGGTTAACCAGGGTACATCCGAACCAAATCCTGTTAATCTTTTACCTTCAAATTCTCTTTCTATAAAGTTATCTACTGCACGTTTACGTACACTTAAACCATCCTTGTTGATGTAATTTACTATACCTAGATTAGTAAGACTCCATTTGTTAACCTTTGTAGGATCAATTACTTTATTCTTAGGGTCACTTACTACATCTTGTAAAGATCTTACAAAAGGACTCATCTTGATAAGTTGCTTCTGTGTCTCCATTGAGAACATGTATCTCATCATTCCAAAAGTAATATCTGTAGACACATCATCTATGTCAAGATTGTACAAACCACGGATAGGAACATCAGCAATTTCATCATCAAACATGTCAGCTCTTACTAGATTCCATTTATCCTTGTAGTTCAATCCATCCTCAAAATCATCAGCTCTACCAAAGAAACCTTTTATACGCTGTATCATGTTTGATATAAAGTTTGGTGATTGAACCAACTCTAATCTTGATTTAGGAAATCTCGGGAAATCAAGGTATAACTTAGATTTATATGGTGCATCAGCTTGATTATCCAAGTGATGTTTTGTCAATTTTTCTAATACTTTAAACAAGTCAGGATTAGAATCACGCATCTCATCATACTTCTCATTGATGTAAGTAGAATCCTTAGCTCCATCTTCAACAGTTCTAGGTAACCATTCACCCTTATTGTTAATGTGTAGACCTACTACTTTTTCTACAGTACCCGTAGCTGGATTGTATCCCGTCCGGTATTCTTTTTTTACCTGGCGGGAATAAAAATCTAGCTTTGGTAATCCAGGAATAGTTTCTTTGATGTTTCCAAATTGGTCACGGATCTCTGTCTTCTCATAGAAGCGCGGATCACTTGGAGTACTTACACTCCATATACGCAATCTTCTATAAACAGTTACTTCTCTTTCCTGTGTCTTGTCATAATAACTATACTTTATATGGTTTTCATTAAACCATTTATCAAACTCAGGACTTTGACCAAGTAATTTATCTATCACTTCATCATTAAGAAGTTCATTAGCTGTTTGTTTTGTAATTGTATTTGAGCCAGTTGCTTCTTTCAATACAGTAGGATCTACTTTTTTAAGTAAATCATCCATGATATCCACATAGTATTCAGTTGCTGTATAATCAGACAGTCCTTCAAGTTCTTCATTAATAGAATCTAATTCTGTTATTTCAAACTCATTTAAACCATACATGCTTTTCATTGCACGTAAGTCTTTCCACTCACTCATTTCATCTGATGTAAGTCTTTCACTTGCCTTCTTTGCATATAACTGACTTAATCTTTCATGCTGCTCAGAAGTAAGACCGGATTTACGCACATAGTTTTGACTTTTTGCTAAAGCTTGTTCTTCAAGTTTTTTAATTTCAGCAACAACCTTTGGATCTAATTCATTAGCTTGTATCTCATTGCTTTCATCACGGAAGCCTTCAGTATAATTTAAAATCTGTTCTGTAATTTCTGTGTTGTCTACTTCCTTTCGGTCACTGTCAGGTAACTTTTTTAAGATTTCTTTTTTGCGCTCAAGCAATTGACTCCTTCTTGTATACCATGCACTAGAGATAACACGTCTTGTGTTTTTTTCTATCCATGCACTGCGCAATTTTTTGAAAGCTTCAGAACCTCTTTCATATTTAGCTGCTTCAAGTTCATTTTCATAGTTAGCAAGTGACTTTTCAAAAGCTCCTTTTCTTGGTTTCCATTCCCAATACTGGCGTGATAAGTCTCTATGCTCAAGTAATCTTTCAGCAATCAATTTATCATTACCTGTTTTAGCTTTACCGTTAAGATATGTTAGTGAATACAATTGTCTGTAGGATCTCAAAGCAAGCTTCATTTCTTCCTCTGCATCTTTTGTATCAGACTCAGTAGCCATTTTTTCTGATGCTGTATTCATTGCATCAAATGCTACTTGTCTTTTATAAGCAGCTTCTTTTCCAATATCATCTTTCTCAAATAACTCATCAGCAGCATAGACTTCACGAACATAATCATTGTACATGTAGTTCCTATTGAATTCTTTCAATGCTTGATTAGCTTGCAGATATCTCAATCTAGTTTCTTCATTACGCATTTCAGCATAATCTTTTTCAGCAATGTTTCTTTCATTGGTGAGTTGAGTTTGTGTAAGTCTATAGTTTTTAAAACGGTTTAGCATTGTCCAAACTTCTTTCTGTTGCACTACTCCGTTCTCATCTATAAATCCTATAAGATCTTTGAATCCAACTCTTTCACCTAACTCACCTATATTAGATGGATTGTATCCAATCTTTTCAAGATCGGCTTTCATATCCTCAGCAAAGTCATTGAACTTAGCCTGGGACTTAACCATTACCTCATTCAATCCATTCTTTACATAAAGAGCCATACCTGCTATTACAGCATCATTATTATACAGATATCCTTCTAAGAAGGAATTCAGCCAGCCCGCATCACCAAGTTTCCCTTTAAGTAATCCTTCAATCTTTTCAGGACTAATCTCTACACCATCTTTATTTTTCAATAAGAGTTGGTCATACTTCAATTCTTCAGATACAGTAAGGCCTGTTTTGTTTTTAACCTTCTTGCGCAACTGATCAAATTCATTGTAATCAGATTCATTCATACCGTGGTATTCCATGAACCATTTATCTATTTGAGATTGGGGTGCAGTAGCGTCTTTAAGACTTTTTATGATACCTTCATACTTTTCTTTGATGTCTCTACCCATTGGCTCAAGCTCAGCATAAAGAGCGTCACGCGCTCCATCCGCCCTAACAGTATTGGACTCTTCTCGTATAGAAGCAATAGTACCGCTGATGCTTGTAATCAATTTAAGCAATGGGGAATCTTGATCAATACGGAATCCCATTCTTTTTCTATCCTTGATTGTAGCTTCAATCTCAGTAATAAATCCATCCCAGTAATTAACAAATCTTTCATAGTAAAAGAAACGCTGCATACTGTCAATACTGTCACGCTCACTGTCAGCAATCTGCTGCATATGAGTAAGTGTTTTTTGCATGATGGTTTGCAACTGGGTTAATGTTTTAGCAAAAGCTTTAGATGCTTTTATAGTATCATTACTGTCACGGATAACACCTTCAGCAACTTTTTTTAATGTTGAACGGTACTCTTTAATGTCACCTTTTAAATCCTTTAGATCACTTCTACCAAAATCATCAATCAAAGTTTGTTGAAGCTCATCAAACTTTTCTGATTGCATCATTTTTTCAGCACTCTCTACTAGGAAAGAAGCTTTGTTTAAGAAGTCATGAATGTATTTACCATCCACTTTTTCAATGTCCGCCATGTAGTCATTGATGTCAGTCATGTAAGAAGCTACATTATCCTGAGTAACCAAGTCTTTATCATAGGTAAAGTTCTGTCCAATAGCTAAGGCTTCAGCAATATCATTAAGAGATGTCATTGGATCCATCTTAGAGATTGGAATTTTATCTCCAAAGATCTTACGCAACATCTGTTTCAAGGCATACATCAAATCTGTGATAAACTTTTTGAATCCTGGCTGTAGCTTTTCATTATTCTGCATGCGTATTGCTGCATCAGTCAAAGCCATTACAAGTGCTTCCTCTTTAAAAAGATCTGATCCTGGTTTTAAATCTGGACGTTCAGCCTGCAACTTGGTAACAAGTGATGGATTCTCCTTAAGTAATGTATTATAAAGGTTGTTGAATAACTTCTCATTTGACTTTTGTATAGCACGGATTAATGGGTGACTGAACTCATGCACTGCAGTTTTTGCAGAAAGGTTCTCCCCTATAAAGTATACTTTACCATTAAAGAAAAGTCCAGCGGGAGCTTTTTGATTAGTTGCTCTTGCTTGCTCTTCCATTTGACTATACGGCACGTCCGCGTTCATAGTCATTTCAATAGCCTGGTCCCGGGTGATTGTTTCATAATCTAAGTTAAGCTGTTTAGCCATCTTCTTTGCAATCTCCAATCCCCTTACATTATCTGAAGTAGCTGCATCAATTTGGATTTGAACTGGTTGATCCGCTTCCATAATGTCATTAATACTCTCACTCATGTAACGGGCATCAACTGGTTTCTCTGATGACTTTACTTTATTCTTATTAGCAAGCTTGGCTTTGATAACATCTAGTTCTGGAATATCCATATTGTTTTCTAGATAGGCTCTATAAGCTTCAAACTCACTACCTGTTAATTCTACTAATGCTTTCCATTCAGGTAAAGCTTTATTTGGACACATTGACATATCTATTTACTTACAAACATTAAACATAAAGTCTTGAATCATTTCATCAGTAACAACTACTTGTTCCTGATCAATTACTCTGTCATTCTTGACTTCTTTATTTGGAATCTCATTTAATCTTCTCATGGCCTCATCATTGATTCTATCCTCATACTGGCCAACGGTTTCATTCTCTTGTTTAAGAATATACTTGTGTGCTTTCTCATGCAAGAGGGCAAAAGTAAGAAACTCATTGTATGAACCAAATTGATTTTCCGCAAGAGGTGTAGCTTTAGATCCATCTCTTTGTGTAGCAGGAACAGTCCAAGCTTTCTCTTCATACTTCTGATACATAAGATCAGCAACCATGTCTATTATATTCTTACCTTTTGGAGTTTTAAGTGGAATCGGTTTATCCCGATTACTTGGAATCTCCTTAAGAAAATTGATAACCATACCTTCAAAGATAGGATTTTTTTGAAGATCCTCTATAGATACATAATCAGTAAGTGGTCCTGTAGGCATACTTTCTTCTACAACAAATGCTTGGAAAGCATCTTTATCTTGTTTGGAACCAAGTGGTAATACTTGTGTATTAGATTGTACAGCAAGCTGTGTCCACTCTGGAGTCTTACCAAGATTTTCCTGGTAAGTAGGGAATCCATTTTCATCTACCGGACCCGTGTATTTACCAGTGTAGTTATTAAACTCTACATAATTGTCTTTATCAAGACCCTCAAAATTAATAAGTACATCACTTGTGTTATTAGTAAGATCTCTTACCGTAACATTATCAGCGGACCAGTATCCTCTGTCCCAATTCTTTTGAAGAGCTATCACTTGGAAGTTAGGAACATTAACTAGAAATGCTGTTGTTCTTCCGTTTGTTCCACTGTACTTATCTGCAAACGCTTTATCTTTTGCAATATAAATTCCTTTGCCTAGATTTCTAGCACCAGTTCCTTTTTCAGGATCTAAATCAGAAGCTTCTAGTTTGTTAGGATTTTGTGATCCTCTATAACCAATAGTAGTTACTTTATTATTTGGGAAGTAGGACTCTAAGTATCTTGAGTACTGCTCCTTTGTACCAATGCGTTCTAGTTCAGGTGTTTGCTCATAAACAAAGTCTACGCCTGGTTTAACTTGACCGGCAAGCTGTGTATTCTTTTTGAATGTGTTAGCATAAACATCTTTGATAGCTTGTTTAGCCGCATCTTCAAGTTCCTTACCTTTATATTGTTGTCTTAGCACCCAGTTACCTTGTTCATTTTTAACATTGTAACTTTCAATATCTCTTGATCCAACACCCGCAAAGTTTTTAGTTAATACAGGTGTTGCGCTTTCAACAAACTCTTGTTTAACAGAATCCCATTGATGCCATTTCTTTGTACCCATATCCCAAACATAAGTTGGTTTGTTCAATGCAATACCTAATTGAATAGCTACATCAGTACCCCCTTTTACTTTTTTAGCTCGTGATGGATCTGCACCAGCGGTTCTTTCCGCTACGCTTCTATATTCTCTGCTTAATTCTGCAACAGCAAATACACCATCTGAATTAGCAACTTGATAAAAGTTTCTTACTTTAAGATTACCCTCTGTTGTATCAGGATACTTTTTACCAAGTATTCTTTCTACTTCAGCTCTTGCATTATCCATTTGATCTTTAGTAAGAACCTCAGCTGTAATACCTGACTTTCTTAACTGAGCAGATAAAGAAGCATTACCAGCATCTCTATAGTGTTTATGTTTAGTAACACCAAACTCTCTACCAATAACATCCCAGAAAGTATCTCCGCCATATGCACCACCAGAATGATTAGTATAATCTTCAGGATTATTTATCCCTGTTGTTTGAATTTGTGGTTGAACAGCTGGTTTAGATACAAGTTTATTTGTATCTACAGAATCTATAGAAGTTGTTCCATTAACTTTTCTAAGAGTAAGCACTACTCTATA
>Ga0209353_10000194_pt1 | contig 37102 bp, 42 predicted proteins | sample LauGreSpBDMM15SD_2_FD_187561 | JGI IMG/M metagenome (GOLD analysis project Ga0209353, IMG submission 187561) | Freshwater lake microbial communities from Lake Michigan, USA - Sp13.BD.MM15.SD (SPAdes) (version 2) | ecosystem: Environmental > Aquatic > Freshwater > Lake | place: Lake Michigan... | reverse complement strand
CATTCTTATTGTTGGACCAACCGGCTGCGGCAAGACGCTAGCCGCACAAACTGTAGCTAAGGCTCTGGAACGTCCATACTTTTATTTCAATCTTGGAGCTACTCAAGATGCTCGTAGTGCTCTTATTGGTAATACTCATTATGATAAGAGCACTGGTACTTACTTTAATGAATCCGCATTCGTAAAGGCTATTAAGACTCCAAATGCTGTAATTTTGATGGATGAAGTTAGCCGTGCGCATCATGATGCTTGGAATGTGTTGATGACTGTTCTTGATGATCTTCAACGGTATTTGCGGTTGGATGAAAAGAAGGATAGTGAAGTTGTGCAAGTGGCTGAAGGTGTATGTTTGATTGGTACGGCTAACATTGGTAATGAATATACTTCTACCCGTGTTATGGATCGTGCTTTGATGAGTCGTTTTCCTGTCAAGTTGGAAATGAGTCCATTGTCTAAGGATGTTGAGTTTAATTATCTAAAGGATCGCTTCAATATTTCTGAAATTGAACATCTTTATATTTTGAATTCAATTGTTGAAATTGCGGTTCATACCCGTGATCAGATTAAGAGTGAGGATAGTAAATTGAGTAATTTTATTCCTACTCGTTCAACCGTTGAAATTTCAGAATTGATCTTGGATGGATTTAATTTGCTTGAAATTGCTGAGACTGCCATTTATCCTAATTTCACAGTGGAAGGTGGTATGGACAGTGAACGGACTTATGTGAAACAGTTGGTTCAAAAGTATATCAAGGTAGAATCCAAGAATAATCTGTTTTCAGATCCGCTTACTAAGTCTGAACAACCTCCGTTCTAATAAATAAACAAAACATTGCCTGTCAAAATATATGACTACTTATAGTGATTATTGGTTGGATGATGATTATCAAGATGATATTGATGATAGTTCATCTGTTAACTTCAATTTGATTAAACTGGCGGTATCCCGTCGTGCTGTAAGTAACTTCGTCAATATTTTGACAGGCAAATCTGTTCCTGTTTATTTTACTGATGACGGTGACAGTAACTGTACGGATGGTAAGACTGTTTATTTGTCTGCTGATATCTTGGACAAGGCAGATTTTGATCCTGCTGTAGGACTGGCTCTACATGAAGGTAGTCATGTTGTACTATCTGATTTTGATTTGGTTAAGAGTATTTGGACAAAAGTTCCAAGTGATATTTATTCATTAGCACAACCACTTCAAATCTCTAAAGATGATGTAGCTTCTTTGGTTAAGAATTGTCTTAACTATGTAGAAGACCGTTATATTGACTGGTATGTATATAATAATGCTCCGGGATATCGTGGTTATTATCAAGCATTATATGAAAAGTATTTTGATAGTGCAAAGATTGGTCTAATGTTGAAGAGTAATCTTTATCGTGTTCCATCTATTGAAAGTTATGAAACTCGTATCATTAACTTTACAAATGAAAACACTGATTTGGAATCATTGCCGGGTCTCCGTGAAATTGCTAAGATTATCAATCTTTCTAATATTCAACGGTTAACTACACCAAAGGATCGTTTGTATGTTGCGATGGAAGTTGCAAAGATTATTCTAACCAATATCACTGAATACAAACAAAAAGGTAAATCTACTGAACCAGGTGATGAATCTGGCGGAGATTCTTTGGGAGGAGAAAAAATAGAGTCTCCTGTTGGAGATAATACCAAGGGTGATGTAAAGAATGATATTGGACAAGATCCATCTGTATCTGTTAATAAAAATAAACTAATTAAGAAAGCGATTCAAAAGCAGAAGGATTTTTTGAGCGGTAATATTAAGAAAAAGAAAGTATCTAAGAAAGATAAAAAGATCCTTGACGCTATTGAACAGAGTGGAATGACTTTGGTTAAGAGTGGGACTGACTATATTAAGTCAGATGGTTATTATAGTGTAGATACAATTCTTGTTACCAAATTAAAAAAAGAGTTAATTGAGACAGATGTATTTCCTTTAAAGTATGCTGAATACAATCATTTTAATGGATCTTATACTAGTAAATCTGTAATTAATCCTAATGTATTAAAAGCAGTAAATGCAGGATTAGTAATGGGTGCCGCTCTTGGACGTAAGCTACAGATTCGTAGTGAGGTAAATACCACCAAGTATATGCGTAAACCTGTAGGCAAGATTGATCGTAGGATTTTATCAGAACTGTCTTTTGATAATGAAAATGTGTTTCATATTATGGATGTTTCTAAATATAAAAAATCTTATATTCATATCACTGTAGATGCTAGTTCAAGCATGAGAGGAGACAAATGGGAAAAGACTATGACAAGTGTAGTTGCTATTTGTAAGGCGGCTTCTATGATTGATAATCTACGGGTAACTGTATCATTCAGAACCACTTTTAGTACAAGTCGTTCACATAATGGATCAAATCCTTATGTTGTGATTGGATATGATTCATCAGTAGATAAAATTGGTAAGATTAAGTCGTTGTTTCCGTATTTGTATCCAAATGGAGCTACACCTGAAGGTCTTTCATTTGAAGCAATTATGAAACATTTGCCAAAGACTTCTATTGATACGGACTATTATTTTCTTAATTTCAGTGATGGTGAGCCCGCTATGAATTATACAACCAATAATGGTGACGCTGTAAATTATAGTCAAGAGTCTGCTGCTCTACATACCAAGAAACAGGTAGCTAAGATTGCTCATGAAGGATATTCTGTATTGAGTTATTTTATTAAGAGTGAAGGAATAAATAATCCAAAATCAATTGATTTGTTCAAGAAAATGTATGGCAAGAACGCATCGTTCATCAATCCAAGCAATCTTTTGCAAGTTGCCAAGACAATGAATCGGATGTTTCTTGAAAAAAGTCATTGACATCAAACAGGATATAATATAAAGTATTTATAAGGTTGAAGTTCAACCGCTAAACATAAACAAAAAATATAAAATATGAGTAATACTAAGAAGACAGACCGCAAGAATAAGACAAACCTAACTGTAACCTGGTTATCAGCTGATAAACATTTTACTATTGTTGATCTAATGAGTGTAAACAAGGAATTTATTCCCATTACACTTCGTGTACGTCTCAAGAACGCCATTGATGATGGAACTGTTGCTGAGATTGGCACAATTCATGGAGGTAAAGGCCGTCCAAAGTTGGCATTCGCAATGAATCCGGTGACTGAGAGTGTTCTTTCTGCCGCACGTCAAGCAGAGGTTGTACTTCATGATAAGTATAACACCGTCAAGGTACTTGACGTTACAATCAAATCTACTGAATCACATGTAGAATCAGAAGTTAAAGTGTCAAAGGCAACTGTTAATGCCTAAGAAGAAAACAACAACCAAAATGCCGTATGGTGACAATAATACTGTTGTCATTTACGGCATAATTTGTTTAAAGACAAAAAAACTGCTCAAAGTACATTTGAGTGAAAATGAAATTTGGTATGAATTTAATACGGGTATGTATGATGTAGATAAATACTCTGTGATTAAATTAGATGTTAAGTTGGAATAAGCATGTTCAAGATATTAGTCCAATCAGGGGCTAATATCATTTTTTCTTTTGAGTCTTTTGAATAGTAATAAAGTACAACATTAGGATTTGCCTTTTTAATATTTTTTACTATGCTAGTAACCATATTCCAACTTCCCCAATATATAGCTTCATCCATTTCACTATCAAATATACTAAATTTAATAGTAGACGTTTCAAAAACGTAAAAAACCGTTTCTTTTGGGTTGATTGTTTTATATTTCATGGTATATATAAGTAGTATGAGTAATCCATTTTTTGACACTGATGATTTTGATTTTGAATCTGAAAAACACAAGTTCATTAAAAATCTTGAATTTTTGAAATCTATGTCTGCTGAAGAACAGACCTTTTATAAGAAGTGGGTTGAAGTACAACAACTTACAAATTATATTAATAAATCTGGTGTATCTAAGGGTAAGATTTGGACTCCAACAGATATTAACAATCAAGAGTTAACAATTAAAGAAATTGAACAACTTAAACCAACAGTTGTTCATGTAGTGGATGATACAATTGATTCAGATTGGATCATGTTACGAACATTTTGTCATACTATGGAGTATGCACAAACACCAGGTAGATTTATCAAATTGCTTATTAGTGATGGAAATGAAAACAATCCACGGTATTTGGGTGTAGTTAGCATTTCAAGTGATGTTATTACCATCACTGATAGAGATAAATATATTGGTTGGACTGCTGAAAATAAACTAGAAGATAAGAAGTTGGTTTATAGTGCTATTGGTAGTTGTATCATGAGTACACAACCATTTGGTTATAATTTCTTGGGTGGTAAGTTGGTGGCTGCTTTGGTGACATCAAATGCAACCAGAAAAATTTGGAAAGATTTATACGGTCAGACTCTTGTAGGGATCACCACCACTTCACTTTATGGTAGTTACAGCATGTATAACAGTTTAAAATGGTGGCATAAGTGTGGATCTAGTACTGGTAAGATGACCATTAAGCCTGATGACAGCGTGTACAATACATGGCACCAATGGATTAAGGATAATAAAGCAGATGAATATAAGAAAGCCATGACACAAAAAGAAGGTGTTAATGGACCTGTTACTGGTGCAAAGAATCGTGTATTGAGTATGATTTTTCAATCACTTAATATTAAAACCTCTAATTATACACATGGATATGAACGTGGTGTTTATTACAGTTGTTTTTATGAGAACAGTAAAGAGTTTCTTCAGAACAAAATTGAAGAAGATCAATTGAAGATGAAAGAGTTGTTCAAGAGAGATTCTGACGCTATTATGGAATGGTGGAGACCAAAGGCTATTGAAAGGTATAAAAAACTAAAGAGTGAAGGAAATTTAAAACCAGATATTCTTTATTATAACAAAATGATTGGTATGTCTTATGAAGAGGCTAAAACCAATTTCTTTTCTGAAGTTGGACGTTGACATTTTATAATCCGCTGTTATAATAAAAAAGATGAAAAAATCTCTATGTTGTATTTCCTTGCAGTTGCAAGAAAAAGGTATCAAAGCAAACACCATGACAAAGACACGGTTTCTTGCTTTGGAACGTAAAAGTGCTGTTGACACTGTATCTAAACGTACACTAAACAACGTATCTACTACGGTACAAATTATTGCACTGTGTGCAAGTAAAGGGTGGAATTACCGTATCAGCAGTGATTTGTTTCCGTTGGCTACATTGCCAGAAGCAAATTTGTCATTTGATGTTCTTCCAGATAAAAATAAAATTTATGAAATGTTTAAACTTGGTTCAGAAATTATTACAAAAAATAAAGTACGGTGTTCTACTCATCCAGACCAATTTGTGGTACCCGCTTCTGCTAGCGCATCAGTTGTTGCGAAATCTATTGTAGAACTAAAAAATCATGCTGGTATTATGGATTTGTTTGGTCTACCGCAATCATATGAATCACCAATTAATATTCATATGAATTGTTATAAAGGTGGTACTAAAGATATAGCTAAACGGTTCATTGATGTATACAATGATTTACCTGTTAATGTAAAGTCTCGTTTGGTACTTGAGAATGAAGACAAACCTAACAGTTGGAAAGTAGATGAATTGTATGATTTAATTTATTTAAATACTGGTATTCCCATCACGCATGACAATCTTCATTTTCGTTGTAACCCAGGCAAATTATCTGCTAAAGAAGCGGTAAAGTTGTCTATGTCTACTTGGGGTAAGTATCGGCCACTTTTTCATTTTAGTGACAATGATCTTACCAATAAAAATCCACGTGCGCATGGTGACTATGTACGCAGTATTCCTGAAGAATATGTAGGTGTAGATGATGTTGACTTTGAATTTGAATTCAAGGCTAAGGATTATGCTTTGGAACGGTTTGAAAAAGATTTCAAACTTTGATTGAAAAATGTGTTGACAAAATGATGATACTAGTGTAAAGTAATTTCAAGTTGGTGATATACTAACGAAACAAAAATAAATAAAACAAAAATAAAAAATATGGTTACACGTAAAAATACAAAAAACAAGACTACATTCGCTTATAACAAGGTTCAAGGTCTAGAGGCCTTTGCTTCCGCCCCATTCAAGGGTGTCAAGAGTGTAGGTAAGATGCTTTCCATTCGAAGTGGTTCAAAGCGTATTGATCTAAATGGTCGTCAAATCAACGCACTAAAGAGCGTATTGGCTGAAGTTACTGCCTAATGTAGGCACTATAAGACAATGAGTATTAAAAAACTAACTTTAGTAATTATTATTGCAAGTATTACAATACCATTGTCTTTTTATTCTAATATTATAACGCCACTTACTATTTTAGTAGTGGCGTTATACTGTTTATATTTAGAAAATAAAATCAAGAAAACACTTGATTTGAGTAAGAATTTAGAGGAGACTGTAACTAAGTTGACAAATGATGTAAATACATTATTTGCAAACGAAAAACATCTGTTGACTATCATCAATTCACTAAGAGCTAGAATTAATAATTTTTATGGGAAGACCGCAAAAAAACAAGACCCTTCAATCAGTGAAAAACTCAGAAACATCGAAAGAAGAGAAAAAGATCTTAGTGAAGAGTAAGGGGTTATTTGATCACATCAATCATATCAGAGAAGTAAAGTCTACTGATTATTATGATAAACTTACAGTAGAAGAAAAGAAATCTTTCAATAAATATGTATTATTGATGGGATTGAGCATGGATCAGTCTTGTATTGAAGAGATTTCGTATATTTCTAAATATTTTGATTCTATGCCAGATAGATTGTTTTATACGGTTTGTTGTGATGTAGTTCCACATGGACGTAAGTTTTGTAAGTGGATCAAGGCTAATAAGCAATCTCTCAATAAAGAATTAATTCAGTTAATTGCTAAACATTATCAAATAAGCAAGTCAGATGCATATGACTATTGTATTATGATGATTAAAAATGAAAAAGGATTGACAGATTTGGTTGAGGTATGTAAGTTATATGGCAAAACTGAAAAAGAATTAGAGAAACTATTTGATAATGACTAAAAAATATATTGGTGTATCTGGTGTTGCCCGTAGTGGCAAAAATTTGTTTTGTGACATTGCAATTAAACAATTGTCACAAAAAGGTGTTAAAGCGAAGCAATATGCATTGGCTTATTATCTTAAAAAAGATTGTGAAGAGTTTATCAGAACAAAGTTAGAATTGGATGTTTTTACTGAGAAGACTGAAGATAAGACTATTTTTAGAGAAATGTTGGTATGGTATGGTGGAGTTAAGAGAAAACAAACAGAAGGTACATATTGGACATCTATGCTTCAGAAAGATATGGAATCAGATAATAATGAAGTTATTTTTGTATCTGATATTAGATATGATCAATATCCAAAAGATGAAGTATATTGGATCAAAGAAGTTTTAGGTGGTAAATTAGTTCATGTAAACAAATACACATATAATGATTGGGATGAACGTGTGTTTACAGAACCACCAAATGAACATGAAAAAATTAATGATCCTCTTGTTAAACTTAAGAGTGACTATCAATTACAATGGAAACAGTCTGATATTAAAGACGGATTAATAATTGATAATGCATATTTAAATTTATGCGTTAAGGATGTTTTAAAATTGTTACTTGATTAGAGTAAGAATAACTGATCCACCATCATAAAACACAACGGTATTATCAGTTGTGTTTTTAAATATTTCATGTTTTATTGATGCGATATCATTTAAAACATTTCTTTTGTATAGATCATGACATTCTCTGTACTTGTTTGATTTTTCATTTGATTTACAATTACATATACGATTATAGTTATCTACACAATCAAGAAATACATTTAAGTTTGAGTTAAATGATTGTAGATTTGATGTTTTGACTAAATAATAGAAATCAGTAACGTTGCTTATATTCATGGTGATAACTTAGTAAATACAAAATATATCAATAATGATAGTATATATATTATTGGTATATAAATAAATTGATAATTAAAAACAATTGTAAACAGTAAAGTTATCCAAAAATTAAAACATAATGGACATGTAATAAGTCTGATTAGGAAACTGTTGTATTTTTTTAGTAAGAATGAATGGTATGTTAGACTAAAGTCATTATTTTTTTCAAGTTCATATTCTTTGATCTTGAATAAATTGCCTGTGAATTTTAGATATTCAATGAACACATCTGTATTAAACCAGATAACCAACAAAAACGTATTTAAAAAAATTATTTGAATCATAAATTGTGTATTTATCTATAAATATAAGAGTTATATGAAAGGAATTATTTTATCTGGAGGAACTGGTAGTAGATTATATCCTCTTACAATGACAAGTAATAAACAATTATTACCAGTGTATGATAAACCAATGATCTACTATCCACTATCTACAATGATAACATGTGGTATAAGAGAATTTTGTATTATTAGTACACCAGAATATTTGCCTTTGTATGAGAAATTATTTGGTGACGGTAAACATTTAGGATTGGAGATTTGTTATAAAGTTCAATATAAACCAAGGGGTATTGCTGAAGCATTTATTATTGCAGAGGATTTTATTCAGAATGATTCAGTTGGATTGATATTAGGAGACAATATTTTTCATGGGATGGCTAGGATGAAACCATCATTGGATGGTGCAATTGTATTTGCATATCAAGTAAATGATCCTGGTGCATATGGTGTTGTAGAATTTGATGATGATGGACAAGCAATTTCAATTGAAGAGAAACCTACCAATCCAAAAAGTACGTATGCTGTTCCTGGTTTATATTTTTATGATAATAAAGTAGTAAAACTTGCAAAGTCATTGAAACCATCTTCTAGAGGTGAATTAGAAATAACTGATTTAAATAGAATTTATTTGGAACAAAAAAAATTGACTGTAATACAATTTCCTAGAGGAACAGTTTGGTTAGATGCCGGTACGCCTGGATCTTTATATCAAAGTGGTGCTTATGTACAGACAATTCAAGAAAGACAAGGCATTAAAATTGGATGTATTGAGGAAGATTGTTATAAAAAGAAATTTATTAATAAACAACAACTATCTAATATAGTTGACAAAATGCCTAAAAGTGAATATAAACAATACTTGGAAAAACTATTATGATTATACTATTTGGATCGACTGGATATATTGGTAGTGAATTTAAACACCAATTAGAACAAAAACAAATTGAATTTAAATGTTGGGCAGATACAGCAAACACAACATTTTATGATTTAGAAAAATGGTATGCGGAAGCAGGATATCCAATCATTGATGCGGTAATTAATGCGGCTGGATATACTGGTAAACCAAATGTAGATGCGTGTGAATTGGATAAAGAATCTACAATTCATGGTAATATTGTTTGGCCTCAAATTTTGACTGATTGGTGTATGTTGAATGATATTCAACTTGGTCATGTATCTAGTGGATGTATATATTCAGGAAGAAGGGTAGATGGAGAACCATTTACAGAAGAAGATGTGCCAAATTTCTCATTTGTACAAAATAATTGTAGTTTTTATAGTGGAACAAAAGCAATTGCTGAAAAGATAGTATCAAAATGGAATAAGAATTATATATGGAGATTAAGAATTCCATTTGAAGAAAACAATAATTCACGTAATTATATTAGTAAAATGTTGAAATATGATAAATTATTACAAGCAGAAAATTCAATTAGTAATAAACAAGAATTTGTAAGTGCTTGTATACAAACATTTGTTAATAAAGTTCCATTTGGAATTTATAATGTAACAAACACAGGATATATAACAACTGATTTTTTGGTTGAAAAGTTAAAAGTGACTATTGCAAAAGATAGAAACTTTACATTAATTGATGAAGAAACTTTGTATAAAAATTATGCAAAAACTCCACGGTCTAATTGTGTTATGAGTAACAGTAAGTTGTTAGAAACGGGAATTACAATGAAAACTGTTGAAGAATCAATTGATTATTGTTTGAATAATTGGAAATAATTCTTATAAAAATTCAAGGTTAATATTTAAATCTGGATTTTTAACAATAACGTTTTCATACAGTCTGTTTTGTATATTACAGACTGTAACTTTGATATTATCTAATAAAGAAAATTCACCGGAACTTCCTTCTGAGAGTGAATTGTTTAATATTTCTTGTATATTAAATAAACAGTTTGTCATATTTTGATCTAATAAACTTAGATCAACATCAATAATTACGTCATCATTTTTAATTTTATTTGATGTAAAAATGTCTTCAAACTCCCATGTTCTATGATTTTTCTTATAATCTATCCATTGATCTGTCTGTATGCCTAATAAAATATTTGCGGGATCTTGAAACTTTGAATATTCTGTTTTTAATATATTATATGAGTTTATATCATCAACACTTATTTTATTAAATAGAAAGTAATTTTCTAAGATAAATGACTCTTTATTTTTTGAATTTTTAAAATTAATTGAAACGTTGTATTTATAGTCTGATTCATTATGATTTACATCATGTTTAAAAACTCTCCATTTTCTTAGAAATTTTTTATATTCAATTGAATCTGCTATATTTTGTGTTTTGATTCTATCTTGATTTTGCTGTTTCCACCATTCCATTCCTCTTGAAGACGTACAGGTAAAATGATAAACAATTGCGTTCCAGTCTTGTTTAAATTTCATACCGTTCAGACACAGTCTATATAATATATCTGAATCTTCTCTGGATCTTCTAAACAAAGTATCATGTCCTCCTATTTCTATCCATTTTTTTCTATATAATGTAAATGGTGCAAACCAGTAATCAGTTAGTTTGTTTTCTTTTTTACTATTGGAAAATGTCTGAAATGATTCAAAATTAAATTTTGACGGGTCTAATCCAAAATCATATGTAATTTTTTCTGATGAAGGAGGATGTAATGGAGGTTCTATTCTGGTACTTGAAATTACAGTATTTTCATCTAAATTTTTTGTGATATCCAAATCATAATTTTTTGAAATTACCATATCAGACTGTAAATAAGAAACAATATCAGTCTTTGCCATTTCAAACATTAAATTTATGTTTCTTTGATAACCAACTGGTATACTACTTGTATTTTTAACTATGGTAAGATTTTTGAATTTTAATTTTTGAGTTTTTAACCATTCAGTAGTATTTTGATTGTCACTGTCAACAAACACAATAATATCATGATTTTTATTATGTAAGTTAATATCAAGTGATTTGAATAGTAACTTGATGTGATTTATTTCATTTTTTGCAGTATTAATGCAAAACGTTATATTTGATGCGTTCATAACATTCTTTTATTCCAAATTCAAGACCTTTCAATTCTAATCCTAAAGAATTTAATTTTTCTCCATTTCCTGTATAACTTGGTCCGGATATTTTATTCTCTACATTAATATCTACTTTATATGATGACAATTCATTAATTATATTTGCTATATCACTTAATTTATATTTTTTCAAATATGACATATTAATATCTGTATAACACGTCACCGGTATTGTTAGAAAATGTTCTATAACATTCAATAAATCATTCATATATAAGAAATCCATATATCTATCTTGATGTATAACAATTGGTTTTTTATTGATGTAACTGTTAATATTGTTCTTTATAAATCTAGTAGACAATTCATTGTGATAAAAACATCCAAATAGTCTAAGATTCAATACTACAGGACAATAAGTAGATAATTTTGAAATTATGTTTTTAGATAAACCGTAAAAATCCGTGGGAATAACGTTAAATATTTCACGTTCATTAATATTTGATATATTTTGTTTTCTATCATACTCTGCACCAGAACCAAAATTGATGAACATTTTATATCTATGATTGAATTTGATTAAATTTTCATACATCAATATATTTCTATAAAATGTTTCATACGTATCATGTTCTAATCTATTACCACCATCAATTGCACAATGTATTACTGTATCTATTTGATTTTCATCTATATATCGTTCAATGTTATCTAATGAATATAGATCTATAGTATTTCTGTTGCCTTTAAACAATTTATAATTAACATTATTAGATAAAAATTTTATGATATTAGATCCAATAAAACCATTTGATCCTGTTATTAATATGTTCATACTTTAATTTTATAATTCATTTGATATAAAGATTCTGTCTGATCCGTGTGTGTCAACTAATTTATAATTTAGTTTATTTAATAAATTTAAAATATTTTCAGAATTGGTATTGTATCTATTTAACCATTTTTCACAAAATTCTATACATAAAACTGGTTTGAATTTTTTTATAGTTTCTATTGCACCTAATAATGCATTAAATTCATATCCTTCAACATCTAACTGTATTAGATTACAGTCTGTTAAGTTTAAATTGTCTAATATTATTGTAGGAATAAAACCGGTACCGTTTACATGGACTCCTCCGATATCATGTAATCTTTCAGGTCTAATTAACTGTGATACATTTACTGTATTTGATTCATTTCCAAGACAACACTGCATTTTTATTACATTGGTTGAAATTACATTTTGATTCAAACAATAAAAATTTACAGGATCAGGTTCAAATGTATAAATTATATTAAAATGAGATATAAATGTACTTAATAAAAACCCACAATTTCCTCCTGCTTGAACCATAACATTTTTATTTTTAATATATGGTAATATATGATTTGATAAATCTTTTAATTCATTTTGACCTTTCCAGGAATTTTCATCTATTATAGGCCACACCCATTTTTCATCTTTTAATGTTATTTTGTCTTTCATAAAATTTTATTGTTCTTGACAATCCATCTTCAATATCTATTAATTTATATATGTTTGATAATTTTTTTATTTTTGTATTGTCACCGCATAAAAAATTACTATTATCTTTTCTATTCAAATTTTTATCAAATATAATTTCTGATTTACTATTTGTTAATCTATATAATGTGTTAATAATATCTTTTAATTTATATTGATTGCCGGAACAAATATTATAAACACCATGTTCATCAGATGATATTAAGCTATATACAAAATTTACAAAATCATCAATATAAAGATAATCTAATGTTGCACTACATTCGTTTAAATGAATCATTTCATTTTTTAATAATTTAGTTATTAAAGTGGGGATCAATCTTGTTGATACATCATTTGGTCCGTATGTATAACACGGGCGTATCCATTTCCAATTTATATCATTTTGTTTACAATATAATTCACTATATTGTTTAAATGTAAATTTTGATATTCCATACAAACTATTTGGTTTTTCAAAATATTCTTCCGTAATTGGTGTATTATAATCTCCGTATTCAGCAAAACTACCAGCTCCTATGATTTTTGGTTTGTGTTTAAATTTACTTATCAATGTTAAAAACTTTATATGGTCCGGCAGATTTTTGTAAAATTGATCTATACTATTTATATCTTTATAGTTATTTGCACCATTCCATCCCAATAATAATATTACATCCGGCAAAAAACATTCAATTTCATCTATATGTTTATGAATTGTATCTATATAAGATGGAATAAATTTATATTTATTGTGCTCAAATTGGATATTATTGTTATGTTTTGACGTTATTAATATATGATGATTTGTATCAATTAATTTTTTTGTAATATTTGACCCTAAAAAACCGTTTCCACCTGTAATTAATACATTCATATTTTAGTATTTGTATTTTTAATATTTTCCGCAATTTGTAAAATTAAATCTTCTTGACCAGCAACTAATTTACGGTTTCCTAATTCAAAAATTAAAGAACTGTATTCAATTCCATGTAACTGAGATGCTTTGATAATTGGTTTTTCAAATCCGGAGAAGATTTTATTTAATCCTGTTAAGACATTAATTGGAGCGCTAATAGGTGCGGTGTCAATAAGATAATTCATTACTGAATCTGCTTCCATAACAAGTTTGTTGAAATTGATATCAGTATCATATCCATATTTTGTAAATACAGGTACTATAATTTCTAGTTGTGTATTTCCAGCACCAGCTCCAAATCCACGAATGCATGCGTCAATTATTGTTGCTCCTGAATTTGCTGCCATAATAGAATTGATCACTGCCATATTAAGATTATTATGTCCATGAAATCCTATTTCTATTGGTAGATTATCTTTTAATAGTTTAATTCTACTAGTTACTTCAAATGGAAGGTATGTTCCTGTAGAATCCATGATTATAATTGCATCTGCGCCATATGAATACATTTTTGTTGCTTCTTTTAACAATGTGAATTCATCTGCTAAAGCAGACATCATCAAGACTCCATATACCGTTTTATTGTTGGTCTTTAGATGTTCAATGTGTGTCTTTGTGATAGTAGCTTCAGTACAGTGTGACGCTACTCTAAATATATCAACTCCCAAATCAATTGCGGGTTGAATGTTATTTTTTATTGTAGAAATTCCTGGTATGCTGTGTACACACAGTTTTGTATTTTTTAAAATTCCTCTTGCAACTGATATCATTTCTTCATCTGTATGAGATGATTCTCCAATTAATAATGAGGATGCTCCTAAACCATTACCATGACCAACTTCAACAATAGGAATATTAGCAGATTCAGCAAATTCACAATATCTTTTGATTTGCGTCAATGAAATTTTATGTTTTGCAGCATGATTTCCATCTCTTAGTGTATGATCACTTATTGTTATTTTTTTCATTGTAATTTCTCTGTTATTTTTAATGCAGCACAATTAATGATATCCAAATTTCCTGCATATGAAGGTAAGTAATCACCACTACCTTTTATTTTTATGCTTATAATAAGGATGTCATCATTTAGTATAGGTAATGACGTTAATTCATAATGAGGAACATAAGTGTTTATATTTTTTATTTTTTTATCAAATTCTCCAATCAAATTGGTCATATCAATGTTTTTGTATTTTAAAAACATTGTTGTTTGCATATCAACACACGGTTCAGCAGGATTTAAATTAATTATCACTTTACATTTTTTTGCTTTTGTAAATTTTATAATTGCCTTTTCTGTTGTATGAACGTATTCATCAATATTAATTCTTGTTGCCATACCAGCACTTTTACTTGCTATCTGTGAAACTATTTCAACATATTCTAAACTATCACAATGTTGAGAAACTAAGTGTAACAATGGTATTGATGCTTGACCTCCACATGTGATCATATTTACATTGTTATTTGTAATAATTAAATCATCATTAATTGATGGAACACATAGTTCACCTATTTTTGCAGGAGTTAAATCTATTGTTTTAATGTTTTGTGAAGAAAACACTTTATAGTTTTCTATTGCTGAAAATGCATCTGTACAATCAAAGACCAAATCACAATACTTTGGATTGTTTATAAAAAAATCTATACCATCAATAGATGTTTTTATTCCCAATGATTTTGCTCTTTGAATACCATCAGAAGATTCTCTACGACCAATAAATGCTATTGGTTCAATTATATTAGAACGTGTACTTTTAATAAGTAAATCTGTACCAATATTGCCTGTTCCTATTATAGCCGCTTTTAGTTTCATCTTTGAATTAATTTTGATTTATCATTTACTCCTGAAATCATATTTTTTTCAATTTCATCATATGGTAACAATGGAGACATTTCTTCAATTGGTGGTGCAAAAATTGTATTGTCTACTTTTTTAATACCTTTAACTTTAGGTACAAAATCTTGTTCAGGATCCATAAAAACTTCACACACAGATGGACCTTTTGAATTTAAAAAGTTATTAATTTTATTTGTATAATCATCCCATGTTTTAATTGAATAATATGGAAATTCAAATGAATTTGATAACTTTTCAAAGTTTGGCAGTGATAAACCGCTGTCAGAATTTACACCATTATAAGCACCGTTAAACAACATTTTTTGTGTGTGTTTAATCATCAAATATCCATCATTATTAAAAATTACAATTTTTATTGGTAAATTATGATGTTTAATAGTTTGCAACTCTTGTAGGTTCATCATAATACCACCGTCACAATTTAAACATATAACATTTTTGTTAGTATCAGTAAATGAAGCACCAATTGCTCCTGGCAATCCATATCCCATTTCACCCAATCCTAATGAGGTGAACATAGTTTGATTTTCTTTTAATTTGATACTATAATGTCCGCTTAATAATGCAGTACCCATATCAGTAACAATAATATCATTATCATTTAATTCATCACTCAATCTATCTATGAATTTATATGAATTGATGTATACAAGATGATCATGTTCTGGTAATAATTTTGGATATGAATTTCTCATTTTCTCACAATAAGATAACCATTCTGATTTTTCTTCTATAGAATCTGAGGAATTTAACAATGATGTTATTAACTCTTTTGTATCACAACTAATTACTTTACTGTGTCTATGTTTGTTTGCTTCTGATATATCAATATCATTAATGATTAATTCTGCTTTACTTGCAAAATCATTTAAATCATAACCAGTTTGCAATAGAGATAATCTACTCCCTAGAACAACTACTAAATCTGCATTTTGTACTATAAAATTAGATGATCTTTGACCCATTACACCGGATCTTCCAAAATTAAAAGGATTTAGTTCTGACAATAAATCAATAGCAGACCATGACAATAACACGGGAATCTTTAACTTAGAAACTAATTGTCTAAATTCATTTTTAGAATTTGATATTCCAACTCCATGTCCTGCAATTAATACTGGACGTTTGCTTGTCTTTAACTTTGTAAGTAAATATTGAATATCTTCTGATATAGAAGATGATTCAATTGGTACATTTTTAATTTGATTCCAAGGTCTTAATTCAGTTTTTTTAGATTGGGTATCAAATGGAATATCTAACCATACAGGTCCTGGCCGACCACTAATACTTGTTTTTAGTGATGTTTCTAATTCTGTTTGAATATCATCATTTGCAGTAACTGTTTTTGCATATTTAGTTACTTTTCTAACCATTTCTGGAGAATCATATCCTTGAATACCATACATACGCAGATGTTTATGCATAGTCATGTATTTATTTTGTTCTTGTCCAGAAATAATCAATCCAGGAATTGAATCCGCCCAGTTACTAATAACACCGGTAATTGCATTAGAACTACCAGCTCCTGCAGTTACTATTGCAGCTGATATTTTACCAGATGCACGGAAATAAGCGCCCATTGCCATTACTGCGCTTTGTTCATGATGAACATATATAATAGTAGTATAACCCAATTTATTTATTGAATCAAATATATAAGAATTTGCAGATCCTATAATTCCAAAAACATATTTAATTTGATTGTGTTTTAGAAAATCTGCGATTATATCACTATTTTTTATATCCATAGTTTTGTATTTATATTACCAAACGAAGTTATGTTTGTAAAATTCAACTATTGGTTTGATTTCTATGTCAAAATGACATTGTGGTGACCATCCCAATGAACGTAATTTACTATCATTTAATGCATATCTTACATCTTGTCCAACACGTTGTACAGAAAAATCTAAATATTTTTCTTTATAGTCAGATGGTAATTCACCTAAATATTCTTTGATAATTTTTTCTACAGTTGTTATATTAGATTGTTCAAATCCACCAGCAATATTAAAAATTTCATTTTTTGCATCATTGTTAATAATTGTAATTATACCATCTGCAGTATCTTTTGCATGTAACCAATTTCTTACTGGTGTACCATTATTGTGAAGAGGAATCTTTCTTCCTAATTGCATGAATTTACATGATTTTGGAATTAACTTTTCTACGTATTGTCCAACACCATAGTTATTTGTAGGTCTGACAATTACATATGGCAAATCATATGTTCTTCCCCAAGCAATTATTAATTGATCTGCAGCTGCTTTTGTGGCACTATATGGATTGCTTGGTTTTAGAATATCAGTTTCAATATGTTCTCCTTCAATTACATCTCCATATACTTCATCAGTACTGAAATGAATTAAAGTTGGAGTAATATATCCCTCTTTTTTGTATATTTTTAATAATTCTAATATGTTATATACACCATCAATATTTGAGTGTATAAAATCATCACTTTTACGGATTGAATTATCAACATGAGTTTCAGCTGCAACATTAATGAAATAGTCACAGTCTACTAATCTTTCAATATTACAAATATCTAATTTTTCAAAATTAAAACGAGGATTTTTGTTGAATTCTTCTAGTAAATCAACTCTGGCAGCATAAGTAATTTTATCAATTCCTTTTACATACCATCCTTGGTCTAAACATGCTTTTGTGACATATGATCCTATAAATCCTAAGCATCCGGTAATATATACAATTTTTTTATTTGACATAATAGTTTGTGTATATACGTATATACATATATATTTGAAATTTATTTATATTTTTTAAACCTATTGATTTAATTACAGAAAATTATTTATTTTCAAGTATTCATCCATTTTTTCTAAAAATTGTATAGGTTTTCCTTTTCCTCTTGTATGACCAATAAAATGGGAAATTTTGGATTTCATACAACATCCCCAACCATTCAATTCATCTTCTGAATTCAATGTTCCTAAAATTGGATGACTACCAAAATTTGGTGCTACATAACATGTAAGTGGATCTAAAATATGAGGATCTTTTTTAGATTTAATTATATTCATATTTGATAAAAATGATTGTTGTTGTGTATCATTTACAAACCGTCTGTGATCCCATATCTCATTTCCATTTGAATCAATAATTCCATCATAATTGAACATATTTATCATCAATTCAAATCTATCTTTTGATAGAAAGTCATCAAATATAGATAAATCTACACCTTGAAAACCAGCATTAAATCCATGTATATCTGGGTTTCTTTTTTTATAAAGAGTTACTGCTTCAGGTCCGTACATTTCTAAAATTTTTTTAATTAATACTTTATCACAATTACAATTGAATGGTTCAGTGATTAAAACTGAAGTTTTTTCTTTCATCAATTTTATAATATCAACTAAATCATAATTAATTAAAATATCATCATCATAAATTAAACAATAATCATACAATTTAACTCGTCTCAAATAATGCATCATTAATATTTGATATATAGGGAAATATTTAGAACATTTTAGTGTCACAGTCGGTTCATCATAATCATATGCAGACATCCAATAATCTCTGAAAAATTCTTTATTATATGATGTTAAATTAAATCCATAATTATCTATTAAATCTTCCCACTTTTTATCATTTTTCATACCAAGCTCATTTTCAGTGTCCCATAATGTATGAAAATTAACATCAATGGAATCATCAAATGATTTTATTTTATTGTAAATTTGATGCAATGCAAAAAAAGACTGTTTATTTTTTGCACGGAACATATTCAATATTACGATTTTATTCATGTTATATGGTTTTAGTAAAGTTTGATAGAGTTTCTTTTATATACTCAATTTGTTCAGATGTAATTACCGGACTCGTTCCTAAAAAGAAAGTATCTGTAGTAATTTTTCTTGCAATTGGATATTTAGCAATAACTTCATTTTTATCAATTAATCCGTTATATGCTGGTTGTAACATTATGTTTCCAGCAAAATAAGGACGAGTTTGAATTTTCTTGGTTTCAAAGAAATCAACTATATTTTTTCTTTTAAATGGTGCTTCATTTTTAATTGTTATTGCAAATGCAAACCAACTTGGATCTGCATGTTCAGTTGCCTTTGGTATAATAAAGAAATCTTCATATTCTTTAAAAATATTTACTAATTTTGAATGATTTTCTTTTCTTCTACGATGAATTTCTGGCAATTTCTTAATTTGTTCAAGCCCAATAGATGCTTGTAGTTCAATTGGTTTTAAATTATAACCAATTTCATCATATACATACTTATGATCAAATACTTCATCTGGCAGTTCAGGTAACCAATTTGAAAATCTAGTGCCACAACTACCATTTTTTAGTAGACCTGCTTTTTTACCAACACAATAACATCCACGTCCCCATTCACGGAAACTTCGTGCAATAATTTCTTGTATTTTAGTATTACATATAACAAATCCTCCCTCACCCATTGTCATATGATGTGCGGGATAAAAACTACAACTAGCTAATTCACCAAAACTACCTAATGGAATACCATTATAGGTTGAACCAAGCGCATCACAACAATCTTCCAATAGAATTAAATTGTATTGTTTGATGATTTCCATCAAACGGTTCATGTTTGGTGGGTTGCCTAGTACATGTGCAAATGTAATGACTTTTGCGCCTTTTTTAGCCTCTTCTTCAACTTGATCTAAATTTAGATTGAGAGTATCTACATCAATATCAACAAACGCAGGTTCAAATCCAACTTGAAAAATAGGATTTAAAGTGGTAGGAAATCCCGCAATTGGTGTTATTACTTTAGTTCCTTTTGGTAAATTGTATAAACGTTTGGACGTTAATACTGACATCATTATCAAATTTGAACTACTTCCACTATTGGTTAAAATGCCATATTCTTTATTGAATTGTTTTGGAAATATATTTTCAAAGTTTAATGCATCTTGACCCATTACTAACCACTCATTTAAAAGAGATTTTATTGCTGATACATACTCTTTTGAGTCAAAAAAAGGACCGGCATATTGTACCCAATCTTCTCCTGGTTTCCATGTTTTTGATTTATGTTTATTTTTGATGTAAGAATCAATATCTTCTAATATTTTATTTAAATTTTCATCCATAATTATGTAAGTTCTATAACTAAATCTTCTATTTTATACTGCCCTTTTTCTGCATCTTTTACAATATATTGCAATTTACTGATATAGTCAACATTTATATTTTGATTTTCATTGATATAACATATAAAATCATACGGCCCATTTTCTATAAATTTATCTTTTAATATGAATTTTGTATTTAATTGTTCTTTTTCTATATACTGATTAATTAAATCTGAATTGTTTGTAACAATTGTATCAAAAAATGGTTCTAAATGATATAGTAATTTTATATTTGAAGAGTTTAGTATTAGTTTACATCTTGATTTTTTATAACAAACATCATCATTATTAAACGCTTGGATTACAGGCCACGGAACATGCCATTTTCTTAGAAAATTTCTAATGCCAAAATCTAATTTTTTATTTTTAAATTCATCTGAAAATTTAGATGTGCTACTTGGTAAATGATATACTAAACTATCTAATACCAATACAAATTTGTTTCCGTTAAGTATAAGTTTATGAATTAAATCAGAATCTTCACTGAAGTGCGGGTAAAATAAAGGATCAAATCCATTTAATTTTCTAACTTCTTCTATTGGACCGCACATAAAAAATCCACCACCATATGAAATTGTTTTATTATTTTTATTACAAAAGTCTTTTGAAAATTTATAAAATTCATCAAGTTTTAATGTTTTGTAATCAGTTCCAAAATTTTTAATGGGTTTACCAATTGAATCAGAACTATGAAATATTGGCGGTTCACATGTAGAAAAACACGCAAATGTATTATGTTCTTCAAGATTTTTTACTAGATTTTCCAAAAAATTTTCAGATACAAATGTATCATCATGGAAAAAACAGAATAGATTTGTAGGACATAATTCAATTCCCTTATTGTATGCTCCAGCAAAATTCAATCTGGTATCTGATAGATGTAGTATGATTTTATCATCTGTTTTTTGTAAATTACTTAAAAAATCATGAGTATCATCTGTTGAGTTATCTGATACAAAAACAATGTAATTTTCTTTATAAAATGATCTGATATTGTAATATACTATCTTCAACCGTTCACAACTGTTTCTAGTTGAGATTAAAAAGGATATATCAGTTATTTCTGGCATATAGATATAAAATTATTTATTTCAGTTGTATTATTTTTGTATTCTTGGATTTTGTCAAGCAAAATCTTTCTTGTAGAATTAGCATGTGCAATTTCACTGTCTATATTTCCATATGCAACTCCATATCTACATATCTCAGGAGATTTTTCTGTCCATTCATTTTTTGTATATTTACTAGGAACAATAATAGAAGTACACCCGCACATAGCTGCTTGGACACTTAAAAATGTAGTATCATCATAACTGTAAAATGTATCTGTAGTATTGAATAAATGAATCAATAATTCATAATTACCAGCATCATTCCATTTTATCTCAATACTATTAGGTGGATGAATAAATTTTGGATTTTCACATTTTCTTATTGCATAACATGAACCTTTTCTTTTTAGATTATAATCTTTAAAAATTTCACTGTGATATTCCATAATTGTCAACAAATTGTTTTCATTTTTTAATTTTTGTGAATAAAACAATTTTGAATGATAAAAAATCAAATCATTTGGTCCGTAACTGTCTTCATATATGTCAGATCTATTTAACAACCACCTTACAACATTTTTTGCATTAAGTGGATTTCCTCTAATGACTTCAGGGTAAATGACTATACAATTATTTATATCACTTAATATCTCTTGTGTTATAATTGGTGTATTGTAACTTTCATTTAATAAAAAGAATGGTTCTGTTTGACCTGGAAATGGCTCTGGAAATATATATGCTTTTTGTCCTAAACTATTTAATAAGTCACATAATTTGTGTAAAACTACCACTCCGCCTATACCAAAACTAAAAGGGTATGTATAAATAATAAAAGGTTTCATATTATAGTGATGTCATGTTATATAACTTAATTTGATCAAAAAACCATGATATATTTTTTGAATATTTTTCTTCTCCAATCCAATGGTTTATGTCAGTTGTATTTGGTAATTCAACTATTCTTTTTTTATCTAAACAACTTGCAATACTAGTTGGACTAGACAAATTTCCTACAAATAATGCTGATGAATTTATAACAGTAAACCATTCATCTATATTATTTATTTTATAAAATTCACATTTATTTTTATATGGAAATGCATTGTAATCATCATCTGAAGTAGATATAAAAATTAAATCATCTTTATATGACTCCATAATCTCATTGTATGGAAAATTAGGATTAAATCTTACTGGATTGTTTCTTCTGTTTATTATTACTTTGTTTTTAAATTTGGGATCTGTTTTATTAAAAAATAACCATTTATATTCTTTTATTTTAAAATTATAATCTCTCTGAAATATATCAGTCCAACAACATTTATATAAATTATTTGATCGTATATAATCTCCTAGATCAATATAACCTTCATTTAATAATTTTTCATCATACACATGAATAACGTTTTTCTGAAGTTCATATTTTGATAAAATTTCAAATGATTTTATATATGGTTGTGATAGTAATATATCTTTTATTTCATCATATGCGATATTGATACCATGTTCCCATCCAATATCATACATATACAAATTTGCAACAACATTGTCTCTTTCACATATATTTTTTACTGCAAAAAGTGCATGAATGAAATCTCCTAATTTTCCACCCATTATAAAATTTATATGTCTGTTATTGTTATATTTTTTGGTGTCATGCCAGTATGCATGTCCTCCTCTTTCTGATTCCATTACATCATAATGATACAATTTCATAGAGTATTTTGGCCACTCCATGTTTGTTTTTGGAAAATTAATGAAAATTTTATCCATTAGTTCTCTACTAGTAACTATTGCATCTGTTCTTTTACTGCCATTATCAACTAAATATGATAATGGATCTTTAATATAATTACTAACTCTTGTATCAAAATTTGATATATATGGAATAGTAATATAAATTTCTGATCTTATAACGTTATAGAATAAATTTTCCGGTTCAATAGGTGGTATAGTCTTATCATATTCAATTGAAAACAATTCAAGTAAGTCTTGAATATGTCCAAAATAAACATGATCAATTGGATGAAATGGAAAATCTTTACAAATTCCATGTATTCCAATTTTAAAATTAGGTCCATTTTTATTTAAATATTTTAGTTCAGCCTTATTATTATTGAAATAAAAATTATAAATGTCAATCATACTATCATATGATATGAACTGATCTGTTCTAAGTTTTATTGTAAAATCCGTAGTTACATGTTTAATACCATTAAGTGTAGATTTTATTTGTCTATTTCTGTTTCCTACACCTGGATATTCAACGTCTTCATTTCGTATGATAATTGTATTTTTATTAAAGGTATAATTTGCACATGTATTCCAACATGATATAATAATATTATTTACAAACGGAAGTTTAAAATATTCATCTACAATTTGTGGTGTATAATCATGTAATGGCCCTTGTAAAACCAAATCTATTTTTGTATAATTCATAATTAACAGATATATTTATCAGACGGATCTGAAGGAGATCTGATTACTAATATTTCAGTATCTTCTAAAAAATTACTTTCAGAAATTTCATTTGGTAGAAATACAAATATGTCTCCTTTATTCATTTGTTTACCGCAAATATTAACTTTTCCACTTAAAATTAAATTATATTCAGTACTTTTTGCATGATAATGTTTCACCCCGATGAATCCTTTTGGATGAAACTGAACTGCTACTTCAAAATTTTCATTTTTAAATAATGATGGTTCAAAATTGCCTAAAATCCATCCATTTTTAAAATTGTCAATGTTATTAAAAATCATATTTTTTGTAATCTATTTTGATGTCTACCACCATCAAATGTATTATTAAGTATAGATGTTAAAATATTATTTAAATCATCATCAGTCTTTATATATTTTGATGAAATTGAAAAAAAGTTTGCGCAATTATGTCTGACTGCATATTCAGCAAAATATGAATCAACAATTAATGCGGATCTTATTCCTTCTATTTTGTTGGCACATATATTAATTCCTTGTCCACTTCTACAAAAACCAAATCCAAAATCTGTTTTTTTCTCTATTATTGATTTACAACTAAGTTTTACATAATCTGAGTAATCACAATCATTTTCATTAAACGTACCAAAATCAATATAATTGATATTACTTTGATCAAGAAGTTTCTTAAATTTTTCTTTTATTTCAAATCCTGAATGATCTGAACATATTGATGCTGTCTTTTTATTTTCTCTCCATGATTTGAGTGAATTATTAATAAAAAAATTGTACTCATCTGGAGTACCAAATACATGCATTTTTTCTACTTCTGATGTGTATATCTTAAGTCCATCTTGAATTAATAAATTATACAGTGGACAGATATAGTATTCATTATTTGTTTTAACGTTTTCTTCAATCATCCGTTTTGCATATTTAACAAACAATTTTCCTGATTTAAAATGATAAAGTCCTACGGATGCATTATTGCTTATTACACTTTTTTCTTTTGTTTTAATTACAAATCCTTCATCATTCAACTGTGAATAACTGTAATTTGGTGAGTTTGATTTAAATGTTAATATACACCCGTCTAAATTTGTATTTATTTGGTTTGGATCAAGTTTTTTCTCAAAATAAATATCAGAACAGTGAATTAATAAAGGTAAATCATTGTTTATTAACTCTTCTGCTAACAAACATGAACAAACAGAACCGTCTGTAACTTTATCCGTTACTACTATTTGTACATCACTTCCAAATTTACTTTTTAAAAAACTATCAATGCAAAATTCATCTACATGTTCTTTTCTCACTACAAATATAAGATTGCAATCAGTATAATCAATACAACTCATTGTCCATTCAATTATTGTTTTCTTATCCAATAGTATTAATGGCTTTGGTGCTATATAAGTTTCTTTTGGAAATCTAGAACCTTTACCCGCAATAGGAACCAACAAATTAAATTTTTTCATACTTTTCTCTCCAATAACGTTTTATACGTATCATCATGCGCCATCTGTAAACTATTTTTAATTTGTATATTTCTTAACATGTTAACTATAAAATGTGAAATATAAATGTCACCCGCGCCTAATACATTTACATTGTCAATTTCTTCTGTATTTATTACTATTTTATTATTTTTATTTGATGAAATACTTCCCGTTTTATGATGTAAAATAACCCAACCTTTTGTTAAATTACAAAGAGAGTCAAAATCAGTAAACATGTCTTCATCTGATATAAACAAATAATCCACATATTTCAATAATTCCACATCTATTTGTTTTCCTACACTTATATCATATGATATGATACCACTATTAATGTTTTTTATAAAAGATGTATCTGGTAAATTATTTACATATAAAATATGATTCCATTTTGATTCTTTTATACATGGCAATTTACTTTTTAAGTTTAATTGTGGCTTTGATACTCTAATAGACGTTTCTTTATCAACATAAATTAATGACTGACCAATAGAAGTTGGTTGTAAATTTATTTTTAATGATGGATTAATTTGAACAAGAGTACTCCAAACATTTGCAATTGATCCAATTGAATCTTTTCTGTCAAAATCTTCAAAAATTATATCTCGCGTGAGATGTCCATATAAGCTTATATCATACATAATTAAAACTTTTCCTTTTTATCTAATTCATATATTTTTGATATTAATTCTTCATAATTCAATATAGGAATTAAACAATATTTTTCACAATATTCAAATAAATATAATATTGCATTATTTCCACCTAAAACATTCAATTCAATTGAATTTGATTTTACCATTAAAGGAGAATCACATGTACAAAAAGAATATCCAACTTCCTTCATTATACCAATGTCAAACAAATCATCACCAAAATAACACATATCTTTTCTATCAACATTGTATCTATCCTCAATAATTTTCAATAAAGATTCTTTTGGTGATGATCTACTTAAATAAAAATCAATATTTCTATCTTTTGCAATTTGTTTGTTTATATTTTCATCTCCTGATAAAAATATCACGTTAATTCCCATAGATTTAAATCTTTTTATACTAGTCCAATCTTTGTCACAAAAAGTTTTTAAAACTACAGATCCGTTTTGATCATAATACTTTTTACCATCTGTCATTATTCCATCAACATCTAATACAACTAATTTAATCATAATTTGAAATATAATCACTGCATACACCTATACATGTATCAATATTACCTTTATATCCTATTTCAGGCATTACACAAATACTATTTTGATATAAATATTTATTTGGATAAGTCCATATATAACCTTTACTAGTTAAAACCCAATCTTCAGTAGTATGCCAAAATACATTAAAATCATAGTTTTTATCCCTAAGCAATTTATCAAATGCTTCACCATTTTTAGCGTGTAGCCAAAATTGAGAATCAAATAAAAAATTATATTTTATTTCATATGTAGGATTATCATGACCTAAATACCATTTATTATTAATAAACCAAATATCAATTTCAACATTATAACCTGATTCAATAGCTTTATTTATATAATCAGGAGAGTTCTCTTTATTTGGTTGTGGACCATTAAGATTACCTCTATGAGAGATTAAAAATCTATTTTGTGACATTTTTATTATCCTATGATCTTAAACACTGGACATGGAACTATTAATTTTCCTCCTTTTTTAATGAATTCACTTTCTCGCATCTCAAATTCATCAATAAAATGCCAGGGAAGGATTAATAAATAATCTGGATTTTTTGTTCTCATTTCTTCCTCTGAAATAATTGGTATATTAGTACCAACTGTTTTTAATCCAAATTTATATGGACTTCTCTCTGCTATTGCATCAATTAAAGTATGATCTAATCCAAAATATTGCAATAAAGTATTTCCCTTTGTAGATGCACCATAACCATAAATCTTCTTACCTTTATTTTTTTCTTCTCTGATAAAAGATACTGTTTTTTCTTTTAGTTGATTTAGTTTATTTCCAAAATCAGACCAAATATCTTCACTACTAATATCATATTTTTCTTTTTCAATGGAAAGAATAGATTCAATCCTAAAATTACATACATCTCTTAGTGGCGCAGAACCAAAAGTGGATTTATTTGCAGTATTTTTTTGAAAATAAATTCTGAAACTGCCTCCATTTGTATCATTTAATTCACAATCAACTGCATTAAATCCATTGTTATTAAATAATTTCTTAATTGATGTTAATGAATAATAATACATATGTTCATGACATATATTATCAAATGCTAGTTGATTAATCATCAAAGGAGTATATGACATCTGTAATACTAAAAGTCCATCATCGTCTAAAATTTTATATAAATCTTTTATTACAGGAATTGGATTTTCTATGTCATAAAACATAGCAATAATCGTAATTACTTTACATTTTTTATCACCATATCCAGTTCTTTTATAAGTTTCTTCGGAAAAATAATCTTGTATAACAGTAGCTACTTTTGAAGATTCTTGATAATATGAATTATCAGCTGGATCAATTCCTAATTTAATAAATTCATTTGGTACATTTTTTAACAATGTACCATCATTACAAGCAATATCTAACCAAATATCATCTTTCTTAAATTTGGTTCTTGAACATATTTGATTTACAATATCACGTAATTGATTTGTCATAGAAGTATTGATTCCAGACCTATACCAATATTTTCCATACATACTATCTAATGGAGCAGACGTTTTTAATTTTGGTGCATTAATTTCACTGTCTAAATATAGATCTAATGAGTATTTTTGTTTGTTTTCACATAAATCTGATTCATTTAAAAAATCAGACACATAATGTTCTCCTAATTCCAATAATTTTTTCATACTTTAAATCCTTTATTTTCTTCTTCCGTAAACATTTTATTGTATTTGATATTAGTCTCTACTTGTTTTTCAATTGTTTTATTATGGAGTAACGCAAATTCATATTCATATGGTAGATGAACATGTGTTTTTGATCCTTCAATTTTTTCATGTAATCTACGTTTCCATTCAATATAAGGTAGATTTTTAAATAATCTGCCTTGTGGATCTGGCCAATTAACAATCAGTCTATCTTCATATTGAGTTAATTTCCATCCCCATTGTTGAGCGTTTATATGATTGACTCCTTTGAAATCATTTATACGTGGAATCCAAAATAAATCAACTTCTTTATTAAGATCAAGCAATTCTTTTAATGATTCTAACAATGTTTCAGATGGCAGTTCATCATCATCAATTTGAAAAATATATTCACCTTGACACAGATTCTTACCATAATTCTTATGTTCACTGTAATTTCTATCTAGTTTATGTTTATAAACTTTAAAGAAACTTTTATCCGATGTGTTATTTAACACTTGTAACGTTGATGGATCATCACTGTAATCATCTAAAATAATACATTCATTATTTTGACCATATTTGTATAGTCTTTCTAACAGGAATTGAAGTTCAAATCCTGTATTTTTTGTTGTTACTAAATAACTTATAAACGGTCTCATATATCAAGAAACTTTATTTAGTTTTGGTAATTCAATTTTATTTAGTTTTGGAAGAACAATCTTTGTTTCAACAGAAAATTCCGGAACATATTTATTTAAAATTTCATGTAATCTGACATCCATTGCTTGAAGACTAAACTTTTGTTCATTTTCAATTCTCAATTTTTCATAGTCTTCTAAAATATTTTTTGATAGACTATTATATAACATCTTTAATTTATCTGATGCTAAACTCTGGGATACATAAAACCAACAAGATTCTTTGATTAACCAATCATTTACTGATCCTGGTTCAATTAGTTTAACTGTTCCTTCAAAAAACTCTGCATACTTAGGATTCAAGAAATCTAAATGTCCACTCCAATTTGAAACAACGGTTGGTTTTCCACTCAAAGTTGATAACAAAATTGGATGTCCAAATCCTTCACCATGTGTAAAATTAATGTGTACTTTTACTTTTTCATGATTAAACAATGAATTCATCTCAATTGGAGATAGTTCACCGTGAATTAAATATATATTTGGAACATTATCACCAACCAAAGATTGAATTTTCTTAATTTTCTTTAAAGTATCATCTCTGTCAATTTTTGAGAAATTTACACCATTAGTTTTTACAATCAAACACGGTCTATTTTCAGTCTTAGCATTCTTAAATGTTTCAGAGAATACCTTAATTAGATTAGCAATGTCTTTTCTGTCTGTAAATAAACCACCATGAGTCCATTGACCAACAAATAAAAATGCAAATTTTTCTGGAATTGTTGACATTACATCTTCAACACTTTGAACCTTTTCATCTGTTTTCTTATAAATTGAAGTATCTGCACCCCAAAAACACACTTCAATTGGTTTTTCACTTTTTAATGGTTCTTTTCTGCCATCTTCATATTGTTTTTGATATAGAGCAGATTCAAATACTTTCTTAACATGATTGCTTGTAACAATGTTCATATTCATCTTATTTAAACCTTCAATAAATTGACCAGATGCTGCAGTAGTTTCAATACCAGCAGTAATACCAATATTATATTTACCTACTGTTTGAAATTCATTTGGAATGCTAATTTGTACAAACAGATCAGGTTGTTTTTGCAAAGGAGCATTTAAAAAATGACTGAATAGTTTTTTGTCTTCTTCAGTATTAAGATCATTATCAGATACTTTTGATGGACATCCACCCCATCTAGTAGGAGCAATCTTTACATCATACTTATCATATCTAATAATACTTCTTGCAAGATCTGTTGCCAAATCACCATATCCAGAACGGGAAAATACAGGGCCTTGAATTACACATAATGGTTTACTCATAAATTTATCCTAGTTTTTGTTCTCTTTCTTTAATTGTGTCAATATATTTTTTTTGTGGTTGTACTACACTGTTATTGTTAATTTCATACAATTCAGCAATATTTTTAACTTGTTGTTTGGTATCAGTACTGCCAAAACCACCGTCACCTCTAGTAGTAGAATCTAGTTCATCTACCAAAACAAATTCTACATTTTCTACTTTTGTTACTTTGAGTTGACATACTTTATCATCTTTATTATAGAGTTTGGTGGAGTTGACGTTACCTTCCAATAGATTATCAGTTCTAATTCTATAATCTTCTGGTTGCCAGATATATTTGAAACGAAGTAATACTTCTCCACGATAATCTGCGTCAATCAATCCAATACAGTTGGCTAATACTAAATTATACTTACTAACACTACTGCGAGGAAATGCTAGAATGTCATAATCTAAATCAGTATAACCAAAGTTACTGAATTGACGATCTTTTTGAACGGCCAACTTAAGATTGGTCTTGTATTGAATGTAGTCAATGCGTTTGTATGCACCATTCTCATACTTTTCACCAACAATTTCTGGCTCACTTGTAACAACTACATCAAAACCAGTAGCTCTATCTGTACCCTTCTTAGGAAGATTATCTACAGATTGATATGATTCATTCTTTAATACTTGAATTTTCATAATTTAATTATTGTAGTATCTATTTCTGATTTGATTTTGTCAATATTAATCTTAGGAACTTCTACACCAAATGTATTATGAGGTTGTGAATTGCCTACATAATCTGATGTTGTATGAATAGAAAAGCCGGGTTCTGGAATAAAGTTATTTATAGTATAATCCATTGCTTTAATAAATTGATTACACATGTTCTTTGCATTAATACCACCTTCATTCATTGCCCATCGTCTACCTTCCAATCCACATTTTTCACGTTGTTCCGGAGTCATTAAATACCAATACATGATTGCTTCAGCAGATTCTTCCCATGTACAAACATCATCAAAGATATATGGTGTTGGTACACTTCCTTGAATTGTTTTTACTGCTGGCCAAATTGGCTTAGCCCATACACCATGATTCTTATATTTACCTACACTGTTAGTACCAAATTCAAGTGTAAACTCAAATTGTTTACCGTTATCATCTACTTGACCAATTTGATCTTGTAAACCACCGGTTACAGTAGTAATTATTGGAGTACCACACATGATTGATTCAGCAATACTCAAACCAAATCCTTCATTTGAACTGATTAGAATTGTAACATCTGCAATATTATACATTGCACACATTTCTTCTGGACTAATCTTTTGTTCAACGAACACTACATCATAATTTGGACATAGTGAAGTGATTACTTCTGGTAAGTCTGTACCTGCGTCTTGTACTTTTTCTGTATGTAATACCAATACGCACTTAGCAGCTTGTTCCGGTGTTAGATTATCACAAAAAGATCTAAAAGCTAATACTACATTGCTTGTCTTTTTACGTTGGACGTTACGACTATTATAGAATAATACAAAGTCATAATGTTTATCACCAAATAGTTGTTTTTTCTTTTCTCTGATGATTTTATCAGCATCATTTAGCGGTATAAATACATCACTATTGATACCATGAGGAACTAAATGTAATAGATGTTTTTTATTTTTAAATGGCATAACTTTATTAAACTGGTTGATTTTCTACTTCATCTAAACTAAAACAATTTTCCGCACCCAATACATGTTTAGCAATATTATTAGATTGTTTGCTAATTGCAAATAAGGCATCACAACTTTGATAGAACGGTCTATTCCACATAGGATACGGCAAATCATCCCATATATGAAGGTAGGTTAGTGGAATCTTTGCACGAACTTGTTTTTCAATTGCGTATAACCATCCCCAGAATCTAGGATCAGTGAAGTGCATGATAACATCAGGCTTTTCAGATTGCATTATTGCAAATAACATTTGTTCATTTCCATATCCATCAGTAGGATACAATTTAACAGCCGCATCTGGTACTTTTGTTAAATCTCTTGTTGCTTGATTTAAATCCACAATTTTACCTGCTTCTGGGTGTTTAATTGCTCCTGCAATTTGAATCCAATCATAATGATGAACTGTACCCAAAACCAATTCTCTAGACATAGTTGCAATACCACTATGCATACGCAAATCATCTGATAATAATAATATTTTCTTTTTACTCATATATTGTTAAATTTTTGATCCAGTAATATTTAATTTAGTAATCTGTGCCTCTTCACTTAAAACAGGAATAATTAAGTTGTAAAGTTTATCTTTAAATTCTTTATCATTCAAATACAAATACATTGCTCTATTTACTAAATCTTGTAAATGAAACTTGGATTTAATATTTTGAATCTTAAATGATTCATATAAACCATTATCCACTTTTACTGTTGTAATACTACCTTTCATATATATGTATATACGTATATATGAAAATTAAAATGGATTTATTTTAATCTAACAATTTATCTGCTTTACCGTTACAATTAACTTTGTGGTGTTGGCAATACTTACAATTCTTTTTTGCTTTGCCTGGAATCTTTGGATATGAACCATTTGCATTATAACCACCGTCAACAGTAAAACATTCTGTGACAAATGTTGCAAAGTCACCTAAAGTTGCTGCAATAACTTGTTTATTATGCATTGGTTCAAAGATTTGAATACGACTTTGTGGAAAATCTACGCCTTCATATAGTTTTCTTTTTAAGATAAAGAATTCTACTTCTATCATGTTCAAATCTACAGTGAACTTCTTTGCATAAAATGCTTTATATAGTAAGATCTGACTGAACTTGGCTGGATCTTCCTTTTGGTACTTATTCCATCCGTTAGAGCTAGTTTTAAAGTCATAAATCTTATACTTGCCAGTTTCCTTGTCCTTGAGAATTAAGTCTACATAAGCAATAAAATCTACATTATTTTTGATTGCTAAATCCAACGGAACTTCAATGCCAATGAATTCATATTTCTGAGAGGGAAAGTATTTGAGACGATTCTTTGCACTTAGAAAAGTCTTTAAGATGTCTTCACCGTCAAATACAAATTCAGTATATTCATCATCTGTATATGTAAATTTAGAATCTGGCTTACTTTTCTCTTTTTGAATTTCTTCTTCAAACTTAACTTTGAATAATTCAAACAGATTAATACCATCAGCCTTTTCAACTGACTCTGTATACAATGATTGTAAGAAAGTTTGAAGTACATGATGTATAGCAGTACCAAAGAATATATTTAAACTTGCATCATACATTCGTTTACCTTCCAGATAGTTAAGTTTCCAACTGTATGGACACTTCATCCACATTGAATATTGGCTAAAACTTACTCTTTTCTTTTTTATTTCTTGTAATTCCATCTGAATAGAATAACTTATAAAATATAACATGTCAATTTATAACAACTATTTATTCAATATGAAAAAATTACTATTCTCAATTTTAATGGTATTGTCTGTTAACGCAAACACTTTATTTCTCTATGACTCTACTGAAAAAACAGAGTTATCAGAAGTAGTTTCTGGAAAATTAAGTGTATTATCTACCACTGTTGGAAACACTTACACATTAACAAATGGCCTCAGTGTTATAGCTGGTACAAATCAATCCACTTCCTACGTATTTCCGCATAAAATTGCTGTATATCAAAAAGATTCTACCAGTGTATATTTTAACCAAACACCAATTGAATACAATAACACATTTAAATTACCTGAAATAGTTAAGTTAAAAGACTCCGCATTTAATTTTACTGTAGATGGTGTACTATATTGCGTAAGCAAATGTCCTAGTCAAACTACTATAGGTACTCCACTTGGATTTATTACATTCACCAATGCTAAATTGTTCATAACATCTAGAGCTAAATACACTCACGTATATGTAGTAGAAGGTAATGTAACAGTTTCAGATACAAAATCAAAGAAAAAGAAACAATTAAAAGCTGATGATTACCTTGTTATAACTCCGCAAATAGTATTGTCACCAAGAGAAGGTACTATAAGCAACTTAGGCAACTCTTTCAGCATTAAAGACGTAGAAGATACAGAAAAAGAAATACACGTTAAAGAAACTCAAGTTTTAACTGATAAACTTAACAATGTTATTTTTGTAAACTATGATACAAATATATTTGGCATTAAATTAAATTGACAGTGTTTAAAAACTAGGTTATAATTGAATTATGAAATTAGAACAATTAAGCGCATTAACTGAAGATGAAACCGCAATGCTTTGGGGAATTGTGAATTTAGCAACTCCTCCTGTTATTAATGCTTATCAAATGGATGTGGAATTATTCACCGCTATTAAAGATGAGAAGCTAAAACAACGAGTGAATCAGTTTGACAAGTACGTTAAACCAGAGTATATTGAGCTCTACAACTCACTTAAGGCTAAGTTGGGTTATTAAAAATATGTATCAAAACATCTTTGTAGATAAGAAAGAAAACGTAGTCCATTTGTGGGATGATGAAAAGGGACACGTTAAATTTCCTTTCAGGAATTATGCGTTCAGAAAGAGTCCAAATGGAACTTACCGTTCAATTTACGGAGATAAATTAGAGAAGATTTACAATTTTAATCCCAGAGATCCATCATTGTTTGAAAGTGACGTACCAATTGAAACTCGTATTCTTATTGACGGTTATGAAGACAGTGATGAACCATCAAAAGGTCACCGTGTAGTAACAATTGACATTGAGGTCAGTACTGAAGGTGGATTTCCAATCATTGAAGAAGGTGATAAAGAAATCACAGCCATTGCTATTCATGATGCTGCTACAAACCAATATACAGTCTTTATCTTGGATAAAGACCATAAGATACAGGACAGTATTAATGATAATGTTGAGATTAAATCTTATGATAATGAAGAGTCATTGTTGATGCACTTCTTTACCAAGTGGGAAGAAATTCAACCTACTATTGTTACTGGTTGGAACATTGATAACTTTGATATGATTTACTTATATAACCGTGCAAAACGTGTTGTAGGTGAAACCAATGCAAAACGTTTGAGTCCTATTGGTATTTGTTATTTTAACAAGTTCTTGGAACGTATGACTATTGCTGGTGTATCTTGTTTGGATTATATGATTCTATACAAGAAGTTCAGTGGTAAAAATGAACCTAGTTATGCTCTAGGTGCTATTGGTAAGAAAGTTGTTAATATTGAAAAGATCAGTTACAAAGGTAGTTTGAATGATTTGTTTAAAGAAGATATTAGCAAATACATTGAATATAACTTAAATGACGTAAAGATTGTTGTTGCTCTTGATAAGAAACTTCAGTTTATTGATTTGGCTAGGGGTATTTGTCATACTGGTCATGTAGGTTATGAAAATTTCGGTATGAGTTCTAGGTTTTTGGAAGGTGCTATTCTTATTTATCTACGTAGAAAGAAACAAGTTGCTCCTAACAAGTCATTGGAAGGTAGAGCTGAATATGAAAACCAATTGGAACAAAATGAAGAAGGTTTTGAAGGTGCTTATGTTAAAGATCCTATTCCCGGTCGTTATGAATGGGTGTTTGATTTGGATCTTACATCAATGTATCCTAATATCATCATCAGTCTTAATATCAGTCCAGAGACTAAAGTAGGAAAAGTTGATAATTGGAATGTTGAAGAATATGTAAAGAACGGAACCAATAATTTATACATTTCAGGAAATCCATATACACCATCAGATTTTAAAGCAATGTTGACGGAAAGCAATTTGAGTGTTGCTAGTAATGGTGTTCTTTATAAGAAACCAGATCTAAATGGTGAAATGGGAACTGTTCCTAGTATTCTGGTGAAGTGGTTCAATGAACGTAAAAATTTAAGAAAGTTAGCTAAGAAACATGCAGATGCAAAAGAATGGGAGTTATATGAATTCTATGATAACAGACAAAAGATTCAAAAGATTTTGCTTAACAGCATTTACGGTTGTTTGGGTCTACCTGTATTCCGTTTTTATGATAAGGACAATGCCGCAGCGGTAACATTAACAGGTCAAGACATTATCAAGACAGCGGAAAAATCAATGAATCAATATTTCAAGAAAACATTGAATGAATCTGATAATAAAGATTATGTTATATATGTAGATACTGATTCATGTTTTGCTAGTGCTTTACCTATCATCAAGAAAACTATGCCTGATATAGATTTGAATGATGAAAAACAAATGACGGATGCTATTTTAAAAGTAACAGAAGAATCTCAAATATATGTAAACAAGATGTTTGATATTATGGCAGACCGTATGTTTAATGTTCAAAATCATCGTTTTGATGCAAAACAAGAAGTCATTGCAAAGACATCATTTTGGTTGGCTAAGAAACGTTATTGTCAATTCATTATTAATAAAGGTGGTGTAGTATGTGACGAATTGGAAGTAAAAGGTATTGACGTTGTACGAACATCATTTCCAGCTAAATTCAGGTCATTCATGCATGGTTTCTTAATTGACTTACTTAAAAAGGTAGATAAAGAGACTATTGATAAGAACATTCTAGACTTTAAAGACAGTATCAAAACATTGAATGTTATTGATATTGCTAAGAACACAAGCGTCAAGTTCAGTAGCCTAGATAAAACCAAAATATATGATAGTAATAAACGTCAAGCATTTAAGTTTGTAAGTGGTA
>Ga0209353_10000193_pt1 | contig 37349 bp, 31 predicted proteins | sample LauGreSpBDMM15SD_2_FD_187561 | JGI IMG/M metagenome (GOLD analysis project Ga0209353, IMG submission 187561) | Freshwater lake microbial communities from Lake Michigan, USA - Sp13.BD.MM15.SD (SPAdes) (version 2) | ecosystem: Environmental > Aquatic > Freshwater > Lake | place: Lake Michigan... | reverse complement strand
CAACAAAAGATAGCAATATATATACGACTTTTAATCCACTAAATTTAGTTACCATTGAAAATGAAGTTCAAAATTCAATTGATATCGCAAATCCTTTTTTCAAATAACGCATATTTATATATAAAACAGACATTATGAGTACAAAATTAATATTAGATAATTATTTAGGTAAAAATACCAGACACTCAGAGAAAGATTTGGGTAATGGTTCTAAACAGGTATGTGATTTAGACACAGGAGATTGTTATACTATCAGAATGAAAGATGGTTTAATTGAAAGAGTAGATAATACTTTAAACACAAATAAAAAAATCCAAGTTGAAACTTTAACTGGTGTAAAACAATTATTAAACGGATAGGTTATGAAAAAAATTGACGAAAAAATATTAGAAGAAATAGCCAGATATAATTCTATTAATAATTATATTACTGAACAAGACGCTACATTACCCCCAACTCCAGACGAAACGGCTTTACCACCGGCTCCGGGTATGGAAGGTGTTCCACCTGCTGCACCTGCGGCACCTGAAACGGTGGCTGTTGATGTTGCGACTGACCCAGAAGTAGAAAAAGTTGATAGTAATGGTGTTGAAGAAGGTAAGACTGAAGAAATGGACATTACTGATTTAGTTAAGTCACAACAAAATATTGAGAGCAAACAGGAGGAGTTCTTCAATAACTTATTTAGTCATTTGAATGATTTAGAGAGTAAATTAGGTGAAATGGACAATATTGTTAGTACATTGAATAATTTAGAAGCTAAAATTGAAAAACTTAGACCTAAGACTGCTGAAGAAAAATTAGAATTAAGAAGTTTAGATTCAGGTCCTTATACAACTAAGTTATCTGATTTTTTCAATGACAAACAAGAGGATTTTGAGAAAACGGGTAAAGAGTATGTTTTAACAACAGATGAGGTTCAAGACTATTCACCAACAGAGATTAAAAAAACTTTTAGAAACTTTGGGGATGAAACTAACTCATTTACAAACGTAAGATAAAATATAACGACCTTCGGGTCGTTTTTTTTTTACATATAATTTGACTAACTTGATTTCTTCGCTTATACTTATCTAAACAATTAAAACTTATATAATTTATGGCGACAACAAACAATTCATTAGATGCTGTATTAGCACAGTACGAGAAATCAAAACAAGGTGGTTCTTCAACGACAAACAAAATGTCACAAGAAGACAGAATGAAAAAATACTTTGCGGCAATTCTAACCGACAAAGAAACGCAAGGACAAAGAAGAGTAAGAATCTTACCTACTACTGATGGTACTTCACCATTTAAGGAAGTGTGGTATCACGAGATTCAGGTTGATGGAAAATTCCAAAAATTCTATGACCCGGGTAAAAACGATAATGAGCGTTCACCATTGAATGAGGTTTATGATGATTTACGTTCAACTGGAAAGGAGTCTGACAAAAAATTAGCATCAACTTACCAATCAAGAAAATTTTACATTGTTAAAGTTATTGATAGAGATAACGAAGCTGACGGACCTAAATTTTGGAGATTCAAGGACAATTACAAGAATGATGGTATCTTGGATAAAATCATCCCAATTTGGAAAAACAAAGGTGATATTACTGATGCTAACACAGGTCGTGATTTAATTTTAGAATTAACTAAAGCTAAAACTCCTAAAGGAGCGTTATATACAGTTATTCAAACAATTATGCACGATGACCCAGCTCCTTTGAGTGATGATAAAGAAGTTTCAGATTCTTGGGTAAATGAACCAACTACTTGGAATGATGTTTACGCTAAAAAACCTTTGGAATATTTGGAAGCGATTGCTGTTGGTGAAACGCCTCGTTGGGACAGTGATAAAGGTGGTTATGTTTATGGTGATAGTACTTCAGGTGAAGCATCTTTTGGTGGAACAACTAAAAAAGAAGTTCTTGACCCCCAATTACACGACGAACCGGCTGATGATATGCCTTTCTAAAAATTAATTACTACATAGACTCTGAGTTAATCTTGGGGTCTATGTATTATAACTAAAACACTAACAAATGGCGATAAAGAAAAAAACATTCTCACTGGATGATATTAAGGGTAAATTCTCTACAAAAACTAAATATAAAGCGGAAAGTTATTATAACTGTGGTGAAGCTTTTTATGAAGCTTGTGGGATACCAGGTCCGGTAATGGGGGGTATTAATATGATGTTGGGTCATTCAAATTCTTCAAAAACGACGGCAATGATATTGGCTGCGGTGGACGCTCAAAAACGAGGTGATTTACCTGTGTTTATTATTACCGAAAAGAAATGGTCGTGGTCTCACGCAGTTGAATTGGGTTTACAAGCAGAACAAGATGCTGATGGAAATTGGGATGGTCAATTTATCTTTAATGATAGTTTTGATTATATTGAACAAGCGACAGACTTTATTAATTCTGTTTTGGACACACAAGAAGCGGGGGACATTCCATATAATATTTTATTCTTATGGGATTCTGTAGGGTCTATACCATGTAAGATGACCTTTGAGGGTAAAGGTGGAAAGATGCATAACGCGTCAGCTCTTTCAGATAAGATAGGTATGGGAATCCATTCAAGAATATCAAAATCAAAAAAAGAAGACTATCCATATTACAATACAATGGTTGTTATTAACCAACCTTGGGTAGATTTACCGGATTCGCCTTTTGGTCAACCGGAAATTAAAGCGAAAGGTGGGGAGGCATTATGGTTAGCGTCAAGTATTGTATTCTTATTTGGTAATCAAAAGAAATCAGGTATTAATCATATTACAGCGACTAAAAATAATAGAACTGTATCTTATGCTATTAGAACTAAGGTATCAATACTGAAAAATCATGTTAATGGAATAGCTTTTAAGGATGGTAAAATTATTGCTGTACCACAAGGCTATATTAAAGATGATAAAGTAGCGATTGATAAATACAAAAAAGAATATTCAGGATATTGGAGTAAAATCTTAGGTGGTGAAGGTGAAATATCCTTCAAAGAAGACTCATTAAGTGTTCTTGAACCTGATGATGAATAGATAGAGTTATATAATCCCCAACCTTAATCAGTTGGGGTTAATAACAAAAATAGTAACAAAACTTTATAGTAACGAAAACAAAAGAAAAGTGACCAAAACACTTCTTATTGACGGCAACAATCTCCTAAAAATCGGAGTGAAAGGGGTTAAGGACTTCTTCCACAAAGGTAAACATGTGGGAGGGACTTGGCATTTTATTAACACAACACGAAGATTTATTGAAGAACAAAACTTTGATAAGGTTGTTGTTATGTGGGATGGTAATGAGAGTTCTTCAGCTCGTAAATTAATCTACCCCCAATATAAGTCAAACCGTAACTTGGATACAAACCAAGAACAAGAAAACTCATTCACGGAACAGAAAGACCGGGTAAAACAATACCTAGAAGAAGCTTTTATTCGTCAAATTATTATTGATGGTAATGAGGCTGATGATTTAATTGCATATTATTGTCAAATTTCAGAAAATGAGGATATAACTATATTCTCGGGGGATAAGGACTTAACACAATTAATATCTGAAAGAGTATCATTATATTCACCTTCAACTAAAAAAACTTATAAGAATGGGGATAAGATTAATATCTATCATTACGATATACCTCATTGTAATATGACGACTTATAAGATATTAGCTGGTGATAAATCTGATAATATTGATGGAATATATTATTTGGGTGAAAAGACTTTAATGAAAATATTTCCTGAGTTATTTGACTCTGAAGTAAAAATTACCGATATTATTAAAAAAGCTGAAACTCTACTAAAGGAGGATAAGGATAATAAGGCTTTACAGAATTTATTATCGGGTAAAACAAAAACTGGAATTTATGGTGAAGAATTTTTTTTTATTAACGAAAAAATCATAAATTTGTCAAATCCTTTAATCACCGATGATGCTAAAGAATTGGTTGAGTTGTATTATAAAGAAAGTTTAGACCCGGATGGTCGGGGATATAAGAATTTTATTAAAATGATGATGGAAGACGGGTTCTTCAAGTTTTTACCGAAAGGTGATGATGCTTGGGTAAATTTTGTCAAACCATTTCTAAAATTAACCAGAAAAGAAAAAAGAAATCACAAACAAATTAAATAATTAATAAATAAACAAAAATGAAAGACCAAGAATCAGTAAAATTAGAATTTTTAATGACCGTTAACGATAACATTATCGTGCAAAGATTTTTTAATGTTAGAGACTTCAATCCTGAAGCTAAATCTTCAATTGATTTGTATAACATTCTTTATGATTTTAAGATTGATATTGAGGACCAATTGAAGGTTAAAACCACGAATTATATGCTTGATAATATGTATGATATTATGCACAACCCTAACCTTTTAGAAACATCAGTTATTGAAGGTCCGGAGTATTTTAACATCTATATTAAGCAAGGTGATGCGACAATTTGTCATAGACAGGTGGATGCTAAAATATACCCGCCTAAGATTAGATACACTGTAGATGTCCGCCCTTACTTGAAAAGTTTACTAAACTCTTTGACTGACACTTTTTCATCTCAAGAATTAAATTTTGAATATGCTGATGTTCTTTTGAAACGATAATATTTATCAATAACTAAAAGAAACATTATGTCATCTAAAAAGAATTTTGATTATCTGGGAAGTACATTTCAGATACAGTTGTTAAACCAAATTATTATTGATAAAGAATTCTCAAGGTCAATAATAGATGTTATTGAGGCGAACTATTTTGAGAATAAGTATTTTAAACTAATCATTCAGATGATTAAGGAGTACTACGTCAAATATGAACACATGCCTACTTTTGACACTTTAGAACAGATTACTAAATCTGAACTACAACAAGAAATGGCCGCTAAAATTGTGATTGATACAATCACTAAAATTAAAGAGTGTTCTGTTGAAGGCGGAGAATTTGTACAAGAAAAAGCGATGAAGTTTTGTAAACAACAAGAACTTCAAAAGGTTATGAGTAAAGCTCAAAAAATTATTGATGGTGGTGAATTTGAGAATTACGATACCGTTGAACAATTAGTTAGAACGGCGTTACAGGTTGGGGAAAGAGAAGATGGTATGTCTGATGTTTTTTACAATTTAGACGAGGTTTTAAACGAAGATTATAGACATCCGATACCAATGGGTATTCCTGGGATAGATAGGCTCTTAAAGGGGGGTTTAGCGAAAGGTGAAATTGGGGTTATTTTAGCACCAACCGGTGTTGGTAAATCAACATTGTTGACTAAAATCGCAAACCATTCGTTTAATTTGGGTTATAATGTTGTTCAGATATTCTTTGAGGATAATCCTAAGATTATTCAAAGAAAACACATTACATTATGGACTAAAATCCATCCTGATGATTTGACCGAAAGAAAAGAAGAAGCAATGGCTAAAGTTAGAGAAGTTGAAAATACTATGACTAATAAGTTAATCCTTAAAAAACTTCCATCTGATACGGTGACTATGTCGCAGATTAAGAACCAACTTAGAAAAATTATCGCTGATGGTGTTAAAATTGATATGGTTTTGTTAGATTATATTGATTGTGTTGTTCCGGATAGAAACTTAGGTGATGAATGGAAATCTGAAGGTTCCGTTATGAGAGGTTTTGAGTCTATGTGTCACGAATTAAATTTAGTTGGATGGACAGCAACACAAGGAAATAGGTCAAGTATTTCATCTGATGTTGTAACCACAGACCAAATGGGTGGGTCAATTAAGAAAGCTCAAGTAGGTCATGTTATTATTTCTGTTGCCAAATCATTACAACAAAAAGAGATGAAATTAGCTACAATGGCTATTACTAAATCTCGTATTGGTGATGATGGTGTTGTATTTGAGAATTGTAAATTTGATAATGGAACATTAGAAATTGATACCGAAAGTTCTGTAACATTTTTAGGTTTAGAAGAACAAACTGAAGAAAGAAATAGACAAAGAATTAAAGACTTGGTTGAAAAACGAAAATTAAACACTAAAAACTAAAATACGAGTAAAATGGAAAAGATATTACAAGAGAATAAAGACAGATTTGTTATATTTCCTATTCAACACAAGGATATTTGGGAATATTATACACAACACCAAGCGGCTTTTTGGACTGCTGAAGAAGTTGATTTAACTGAAGATATTAGAGACTGGGAAAATTTAACAGATAATGAAAAATATTTCATTAAAAATGTTTTATCATTTTTTGCCGCTTCAGATGGTATTGTTAATGAAAACTTGGCTGAAAACTTCTTAAAAGAAGTCCAATATCCGGAAGCAAAATTCTTTTACGGGTTTCAAATAATGATGGAAAATATACATTCTTTGATGTATTCTTTATTGATAGATACTTATATATCTAACTCGGAGGAAAAGGATGAGTGTTTCCACGCGATTGATAGATTGCCTGCTGTTCAAAAGAAAGCGACATGGGCTTTAGATTGGATTAAAAACTCTACTTTTGAAGAAAGACTAATAGCTTTTGCTGCTGTAGAAGGTATATTCTTTTCAGGTTCGTTTTGTGCAATATTTTGGATGAAATCAAGAGGTATTATGCCTGGATTATGTTCTGCGAATAGTCTTATTTTTAAAGATGAAAACTTACACTGTGACTTCGCAATTCATTTGTTGAATAACCACATTGAGAACAAACCGACTGAAAAAAGAATTAAAGAAATTTTATTATCAGCGTTAGATATTGAAAAAGAGTTTATTACTGAATCTTTACCCGTATCTTTAATAGGTATGAACCATAACTTGATGAAACAATATTTAGAGTTCATTGTTGACGGACTTTTAGTAAAATTTGGTTGTAAAAAAGAATTTAATGTAGAACAACCATTTAAGTTTATGGAACAAATAGCTATTGAAACTAAAGGAAACTTTTTTGAAGGTAGAACAATTGAATATCAAAAAGCGAAATTAAATGAAACACTATCATTTACTGACGATTTTTAATAAAAAAATATATAAATTATTATGTCATTAAAGATAAAGAAAAGAAATGGGGATGAAGTTGCCTTTAACCCCCAAAAAATTTACGGTCGTATTAAGAAAGCCTCAAAAGGACTGAATGTTAATTCGGATGAAATCTTCATCAAAGTAATTACTTCAGTTCCTACTGAAGGTAATATTACAACTAAAGAGTTGGATAAGTTAATATACGAGATTGCTGCGTCATATACTGGAAGTCATCACGACTATTCAAGATTAGCATCATCAGTTGCGATATCATCTTATCATAAAGATAGTTATGATAGCTTTGCTAATACTATGTTAACATTACATAGTGAAGGTGTTATTCACGACAAATTAATTGAGACTATTGAAAATTATGGTTCTGAAAATGTTGAAAAACTATTAAACCACGATAACGATTATAATTTTGATTATTTTGCTTGGAAAGCCTTACAAGAAATGTATTTATTAAAGTTACCAAATGGTAAAGCGATTGAACGACCTCAACATATGTATATGAGGATAGCTCTTTGGGTTACAGATTCTTTTGAAGAAGCGATAGAGTATTACAAATCGTTATCTGAACAAAGAATATCAAAAGCGACACCTATTATGATTAATTCTGGTACTTTAATTCCCCAATTAGCGTCTTGTGTATTACATTATAATGATGCTGATTCAAGAAAAGGGTTATTGAATACATTAAATGACATTTCAACGTATTCATCTGATGCCGCTGGGATTGGATTATGTATGTCAAACCAAAGAAGTAAAGAAAGTCGTATTACAACATCTGGTGGTTTTGCCGGAGGTTTATTAAAATATCTGAAAATTGTTAATGAATCTTTAAGATTTTTTAACCAACAAGGTAGACGACCTGGTAGTGCTGCAATTTATTTAGAACCTTGGCACAAAGATATTTATGATTTGTTAGATATTAAGAAAAACACTGGTAAAGATGAATTAAGAGCGAGAGATTTATTCACCGCTTTATGGATTCCGGATAACTTTATGAGAGCCGTTAAAAATAACGAGGATTGGTATTTGTTTTGTCCTAATGATATTAAGAGAGCTGGTATTAAAGCTCTACAAGAATGTTATGGTGATGAATATGAAGATAACTATCGTAAAGCGGTTGAGTTAGGTCTTGGTAAGAAAACTAAAGCGACTGAAATTTGGAATAAGATTATTGAATCACAAGTTGAGACAGGTGTTCCTTATTTATGTTCAAAAGATAGTGCTAATAGAAAAACTAATCATCAAAACATCGGTGTGATTAAACAATCAAACTTATGTAATGAGATTTACCAATATACTGATGAGAAAACGACGGCTATCTGTACTTTATCGTCAATGGTGTTGAAAAACTTTATTGTTGATGGGAAATTTGACTTTAACTTATTATATACTGAAGTTAGAAAGGTAACAAGAACCTTAAACAAGGTTATTAATATCAATAGTTATTCAACAGCTAAAGGTGAAAAAGGTGGTTTAGAACAAAGAGCTATTGCAATTGGGACTCAAGGGTTAGCGGATGTTTTTTATATATTAGATTATATTTTTACATCTGAAGAAGCAAGAGTATTGAATAAACGAATTTTTGAGACAATTTATTTTGCTGCGATTACTGAAAGTAATGACTTATGTAAAAATGGTAAATATGAACCATATAGTTTCTTTGAAGGGTCACCAATGTCTAATGGAGTATTCCAATTTGATATGTGGGGTGTTGACCAATCTGATTTAATGTGGGATTGGAGTTCATTAAAAGAAAGTGTTAAAGAATTTGGAATTTGTAACTCTTTATTTACAGCTCAGATGCCTGTTGCGTCTTCAGCTAAAATAACTGGTTCATTTGAAATGACTGAACCGGCACATTCTGCGTTATTTAACAGACGTGTTGTTGGGGGTGAGATTTTAATTGTTAACAAGTATTTGATTAATGATTTTGAGAAATTAGGTATTTGGTCTGAAGAATTGAAAAATGATATTATTGTTGATGGGGGTTCTATCCAACACATTAATTTCAACAAATATTTAGATTCTGAAGATAAAAATTATCTTAAAAAACTTAAAAGAACTGAACATTTAATTGCGAAGTATAAAACAATTTGGGAGATATCACAAAGAGAATTAATTGATATGGCAGCTGAAAGAGCTCCGTTCATTGACCAATCACAATCAATGAACATTTATATGGCAAATCCAACCTTATCAAAAATATCTTCGTCACATTTTCACTCTTGGGATAAAGGATTAAAAACATTATGTTATTATGTGAGAACTCAAGCCATTTCAACTGGTGCTAAACATTTAGCAATTGATATGTCTAAAATAAGTAATCCTATTGAGAAACCTAATGTTAATGTAATTACTAAAACTCAAGAATCGGAATTTGAGTGTTTCGGTTGTTCTTCATAAAGGAATAGAAAAAAATCACGACAATGTTCGTGATTTTTTCTTTATTATATATTTATAGTTATGGCAGACGGACAAACATATGGTTTAACATTCCCATTTAGGGATTCTTTTGATGGTAAATTTTTAAATTTAACTAGTTATAGTGACCAAGAAATTAGGTCAGAATTAATTCATTTATTATTGACCCGCAAAGGGACAAGATATTATCTACCCGATTTTGGGACTAGATTGTATGAATTTATATTTGAACCTTTAGATGGACCAACCTTTTCAGATATTGATGCGGAGATAAGAGAATCTGTTGAAGAATACTTACCCGGGTTAACAATTACAAATATTACAATAACCCCAGCTTCGGCAGGTGATGAAGATAAGGGTTCATATATCAATGATAATGACGAAAGAGTATTTAGAGTTCCCGGTATTGCAACTGAAGAACATACAGCTAAAGTAAAAATAGATTATAAAATAACTGATGATGTATTCAGAAGTAGTGATTTTGTAATTATTAATATATAACAAATTATGGCAAACAAAAAAATATCCTATACTACAAGAGATTTCCAATCTCTTAGGACTGAATTAGTAAATTTCACAAGAACTTATTATCCTGACTTAGTTGAAAATTTCAACGACGCCTCAGTGTTTTCTGTATTGTTAGATTTGAACGCGGCAGTTTCCGATAATTTACACTTCAACATTGATAGAAGTATTCAAGAGACTGTGTTACAATATGCTCAACAAAAATCATCAATATATAATATTGCTAAAACTTACGGGTTAAAAATACCGGGACAAAGACCTTCGGTTGCTTTAGTTGATTTCTCAATTACCGTTCCAGCATATGGTGATAAAGAAGATTTAAGATATTGTGGTATATTAAGACGAGGTTCTCAAGTTAGTGGTGCTGGTCAAATATTTGAGACAGTATATGATATTGATTTCGCTTCACCATTAAGTGCTGAAGGGGTTTCAAATAGATTAAAGATACCTAATTTTGATTCTAATAATACTTTACTGAACTATACCATTGTTAAGAGAGAAACTATTGTTAATGGTGTTACAAAAGTATTCAAAAGAGTTATTACAGCTAATGATGTAAAACCGTTCTTTGAATTATTCTTACCTGAAAAAAATGTTTTAGGTGTGACTAGTGTTATCTTAAAAGACGGTACTCAATATACTAATGTTCCTTCAGCTCAAGAGTTTTTAGGGTTAGATAATAGATGGTATGAAGTTAAAGCATTAGCTGAAGATAGAGTATTCGTTGAAGACCCAACAAAAGTTTCTGATAATCCAGGTATTAAAGTTGGTAAGTATGTATCAACATCTGATAAATTCATAACTGAATTTACACCAGAAGGTTTCTTTAAGATGACCTTTGGTGGTGGTAATCAATCAGCTGATGAACAATTAAGAGAGTTTGCTCGTGATGGGTTTAAGTTAGATTTGTATAAATATTCTAATAACTTGGCCTTAGGTAGTTCATTAAAAGCCAACTCAACAATATTCGTTCAATATAGAGTTGGTGGTGGAACAGGTAGTAACTTGGGGGTTAATGTTATTAGTCAAATAGGTACTGTTACGTTTTTCGTAAATGGTCCTGCGGATTCTATTAATACAAGTGTTATTAATTCGTTGCAATGTACTAATGTTACCGCGGCAATAGGTGGTGCTGGATACCCAACAACTGAAGAAGTTAGAAATTTGGTAGGTTATAACTTTTCTGCTCAAAACAGAGCGGTTACCGTAAATGATTACGACTCAATAATTAGAACAATGCCATCACAATTTGGGGCTCCAGCAAAAGTTGCAATAACTGAAGAAAATAATAAAATTAAAGTTCAGATGTTGTCTTATGATGAGAGTGGTAATCTAACAGAAATTGTATCTAATACCTTAAAAAATAATTTAGCGAATTATTTGTCAAATTATCGTATGATTAATGATTATATCTCAATTGAAACTGCGAATGTGGTTGATTTAGGTGTTAACATAGATGTTGTATTAGATAATAGTCAAAACCAAGGTATTGTTATTTCAAAAATTGTTGATATTGTCTCAACTTATTTCCAACCTTCTAGTAGACAGATGGGTGAAAATGTATTCGTTTCTGAAATACGAAGATTGATTCAAAGTGAAAATGGTGTTATTTCAGTTTCAGATATTTTATTCTTTAATAAAGTTGGGGGTGAGTATTCGTCATCACAAACATCACAAAGATATTTAGATTCTGAAACAAAACAAATTGAATTGATTGATGATACTATATTTGCTGAACCAAAACAAACTTACCAAGTTAGATATCCAAATAAAGATATTATCGTTAGAGTTAAGAACTTAAAAACGACTAATTTCTCATAGTAATTTATTTTTTAATATTCTTACCTATTTTTAATAAAATAACATATTAACTATTTATTAAAAAAAGTGATAGAATGTCCAATTCATATAGAATAAGAACCCAACCGGGTGTTGATAAGTCAATAAAAATATTAATTGACCAAGAGTTTGAATACTTAGAAATATTATCGTTAAAATTACTACAAAGTCAAATCTATACCAGACAATGTTCTGATTATGGAGTTGTTGTTGGTCGTGTTAGTGTTAACAATGGATTTGGTTTACCAAACACTAAAGTATCTGTTTTTATCCCTTTAACTTCTGCCGATGAGTTAGACCCTGTAATTTCTGATTTATACCCTTACAAGACACTAAACGAGCTAAATGAGGATGGTTATAGATATAACTTATTACCTTACAAACAATCACATAGTGGTCACGTTCCTACCGGAACGTTTTTTGATAGGTTAGATGTATTAGTTGACCCAACTTTAATTGAGGTCTATGACAAATACTATAAATATACTACTGTAACTAACTCAAGTGGTGACTATATGATATTTGGTGTTCCAGTTGGTAGTCAAACTATTATAATGGATGTTGATTTATCAGATATTGGTGAGTTTTCATTATCTCCACAAGATTTAATTAGAATGGGTGCGGCAACACCCAATCAAGTCGCTGGAACTAAGTTCAAATCTTCAAAAAATTTACGAGAATTACCACAATTAATTACTATTAATAAAATAATTCAGGTTGAACCATTATGGGGACAGCCTGAAATTTGTAATTTAGGTATAACAAGAACTGATTTTGATTTGTCAGGTGAATCTAATATTGATATTAGACCTACCGCTATTTTTATGGGGTCAATCATTTCAACAAGTGATAGTGATTCAATAAAATCTAATTGTTCTGTTAAAAGTAATAGTGGTTACTTATGTGATATGACAACAGGTCCTGGAGAAATTCTAGCTATTAGACAGACCATACAACAAGATTCTTATGGTAGACCAATTTTAGAAACCGTTGATTTAGATGGGGGTGGTCAAGTAATTGATGAAAATGGTACTTGGTTGGTTGATGTTCCTATGAATATGGATTATGTAACAACTAATGAATTTGGCGAACAAGTATTATCTAATGACCCTAATATTGGTGTACCAACTAGAGGTAAATACCGATTTAAGGTAAAATGGAATCAATCTCCATCATTATCCGAAAGTATAAAAAGAGGTTATTTTTTAGTTCCTAATATTAGAGAATACGGATGGACTGGGTCTAGTAAAAATGACCCATTTCATATTAAAGACACTTCAACTGAATATACAAGTTATCAATTAGCTATGAAATCTTACACATTTAGTTTAGATTGGTCTGAGTATGGCTATACGGGTTCTTCAATGAATAGTAATGCGGTTATTGGTAGACAAATGATTCAGGACGCTATAGATTGTAAGGACACTTTCTATGATATGAGGTATAATAAAGTTTATACAGTATCTCAATTACTTGACAAGTATAGAAATGGTTATAGTAATGATAGATTTACAGGTGTTAAGAATATTTTAGATGGAAGTTGTCAAAGTGAAAATAACAAGTTTCCTACTAATGATTCTAATATGAGATTAGATATTATATTTATATTATTTTCATTAATGATGTTGGTTTTTAGACCTATATTATATGTTCTTGTATTAGTGATGCACATATTATATTTTGTTGTTTTTTTACTTAAAAATTTTATAATACCTGGTTTAATTGTTTGGATTGGTTCAGTTATTTACGCGAAAGTGACACAAGCGACACTTTCCTCTCCGGCAGTTGGTTTAACAATTGGTCTTGGTTTAGAAATTCTTGCTCTTACGGCGTTAAGTGTTGTATTATTTTACATTAGAGAAGAAGTTGCTAAAATTAAACTAAGGGGTATTAATATACCATTATTAACATATCCTGATTGTGATATGTGTGATTGTTCAGCGGTTGGAGGTACACCTGGGGAGAATGGAGTTGGTGATAGTTCTGTCTTAGCTAAAAAATATAGAAGAATACCTTGTGACACAATTATTTCAGATTCAACACCATTAAATAGGTTATCTTCAAGTATATTAATATCACAATTAGGTACTCCAATTTACGACTATCCATTTCCTGACGCACCACATAAGACTATAGTTTATAATCAAATTTTTGCTAGTAAACAATATATTGATAGGTCTGATGTTAGTATTGGTACATCAAGTTTAGTGACCTCAAAATACACATATACTAACCCTGATACTAATAATGATAGAACTCTAACTGACTATTATTTAACTTTAAGTTTAACTTTAGCCGAAAGAATTAATTTATTTAATACTAAGGCTAAATATTTCAATCAAACACCTAATAATCCTGGAGGTGGTGTTAATAGAATTAAGACAACTTTTGGTATTAATAGTAATCTTGGTAAATATCATTACGATAATACTATTGTTATTATATGTGATACTAATAGTTTAAGTCAATATAGTCCAGGTCAATTAATAAGTTTCCAAAACCCCAATTTATCTAAAGATATTAATTTAACTAATGCTATTGAAAATCAATACGGTAATAATGCCATAACTGGAACTTCTGCGACAACAACAAGTTTTACAGTTAATTTTGCGAATCCGGATGGGTCAGGTAATAGTGGTGTGACTTATACTAACATTATTCAAACCGGAGACAGTGTATATCATAAATTCCCTATTGATGTGGAGTACTTCCAAGTAATTACTGGTATGACTTACGGTAGTTTTTCCGCTAAATGTTCAAGTGATATAGTTAATTCTTTGAACGATAGATATCTAAATAATGATATGAAAGTTGTTGAGATTGGTGGTGCTTACGCAATTGAAGGTTTTCATTATGATAATTGTTATACCTCTCATGATGTGTCTCCTATAACTAAAATAGATGATTATCAAAATTTATCAGTAATTATTTTAAATAGGGGTGTTGACCCGTATTCATCTAAAATTGATATTGAATACGATTTAAGTGTTTTATTTGGTAAAAATTTTGGAGATAATAGTTTAATTATAAAAGGTGACTATCGTATGAATATCCCTGTTAATGGTAAATTCTTAAATGTTAGTCATAATAAAGATAATTTTTCGGGTAACTTTAACACATCGCAAGACACTTATTCAACTCAAAATTTATATTTCAATTCTTTTTATTATACACCGAGTAATCAGTTTAGTGCGTTTACGTCTAATTTACATAGTTATTATTCGGCATTGGATACTAGTAATACATCTTTTAGACCTACGGGTAAAGATTCGTACACCTTATCAAGTAATTCAACGAGTTCACCATTGTATGGTTTATTAATTAATAGTAGTAATGAATTTACTACAGAATATAATAAACCTGAGGATATTGACCAAGGTTGTGGTTGGTCATCATCCACTGTTAATTCAGTTACTAATGGTACAAATAGAGGTTACTTCCCAAATGAAATTATTGAGGGAGGTTCTATGGAATGGGTTGATGCTACAACCTACCCAAGACGTGAAATTTCTGGTTATTATATTAACGATGCTCCAAACGCCAAAGCTATATATTTTTCACCAATTTATAATACAACAGGTAATACTTTAAATTATAATTTAGGTTCTGGAAATCAAATTGTTATGAGGTCTGATAGATTACCGTCATCAACAGTTGTTCAAGATAATAATTGTAATGGTTTTTTATTACAAAAAAATCAGTATTTTCAAATATACAATATACCAGACACTGGTATTGTTGGTGTTACTTTGACAGGTAGTACCCTACCTTCAATGACTGCTAGTATTGCGGATATTGACGCTACTAATAAAACTAGTCAATTACTTGAATCAACTTCTTGTGGTGGTTCAGTACCTTTAAAATGTTATAGTAGTGATGGTTCCGGGAATGTTATTGTAAGTCAAGGTAGTTGTACTAAATATAATGGTGAAAAAATATTCAAGGGTGGTTGTTATGTTCTTGTGACAACTATATTTTTATCATTACCTAAAGATTGGGAGTTATTAACTGAATGGATATCAAGGACTAGTATTAATTTTGGTGCTTGTAGAAATGTGTGGTCGCATACCTTTTCAAATAATTGGGTTAATGGAACATTATATGCTTATTCTTTTAGTAATAATGTTACTTATAATAGTTTAAACAAACCAAGTAGTGATTATTGTACTGATACTTTAATATTACACCCAACAAATAATTTTTATTACAGAAGTTCACCATATAAAAGTTCTACTGATTCTTTTATAGGTAGAAATAGACCGACAGCCAATACTTTATTTTCAGGTGTCCTTGGACAATATGGTGATAATTATGAGAATTTACAAAATCCAACAACCATAATGGATTTAGGTCCAAGGAACAATTATTTACAGGAATTAGTTATGTCGGATGAATTTGATGGTTATGTTGCAAATAGATTAAACAGTACAACATATGGTGATGTTACAGAAATATTAAATATTTTGATTTTAAGTAGGTTAATGAATCAGGACTTTATTAAAAAGATGATAGAACTTTTTGTAGGGTCTAATATTTTAGTTTATTTTAGTAGAAGTAAAGATAAAGTTGACGGAGATTATTCACAATTAATTTCAATTAATTCAGAATTAGGTGTTGCACCATTTCAAGCGTCTAATTATCCAGATAATCCACCACCACAACAAAGTCCTATTTATATTAGTAATTTTAATAGTTCAAGTTCTGTTATAGGTATTTTCTTTTCATCAGATACTCGTGTTAGAGATTTTATAACACCAAAAAGGTCAATAATAAATTCACAATTACCGGTCGGAAATGATTGTGCTTTTAATAACTTTACAGTTTTTAGTCAAAAAGTTCCTTTTTATCAATGGGAAATTAAAGGTGAATCAACTATCTTTGGTAATGAAGAAAACGATTGGAATACTAAAGCTTTTAGTGACTCAAGTTTTTTTTCTTATAATTATCAATCATTAGACAGGTTAAATAGTGACTCAAGATACTTTAGACCTACAAATAATAGTAAGAGTGAATATACTAAGGGTTATATTTACGCTGTTAGTGGTAATGGTTCTATTGATGAAAGTTATGTTAATTGGTCTCAAAACACTCCTGAAAAACCAACATCTATAACAACTGGAGCTCCATTTTATTTTTATTTTGGATTGAAAAAAGGAAAATCGGCGTATGATAGATTTACGACTAAATGGGTAGATACGACAATAACAACAGACTAATATGGGTAATAGAATAGATACAAGAGTTGTTTTAGGTTCTTTGAGATACAAATCCGCATCAAACACGGATTTGATGTTTCAAGTTCCTTTAGTACAGACATCAAAACAGAATGTTGAGTATGATAGAAATATTGACGTTGACTTAGCACAACTATTTGATGATGAAAGGCAAAAATCGGATATTTTTAGACCAACATGTAAGTTTTCAATCTTATTTAAGAATTCTTATACCGGTAGTACTAATTATACTCCATTAGAGAATAATCTTTATTATACTAATGAAGATAAATTAGCATCATTAGCTTGTTCAGACCAAAACCCTGACAATGTTAAATGGGAAGGTTTTTTACAATATAATGAATTTGACTTTATACGAAATGATTATAACATCCCGGGGTATACCCAAGCTCCTGGTAATCATATTGACTTTATAACTAAAAGTGCGTCAACTTATAATTGGAATTTCTTTATGACTTATCCTTTTGAGAATGATTATAATAAAAAACTATCTTGTATTGAAAATACAACCAAACAAACATTAGATTGGGTTGCTTCAGATGGTATACCATTCGTTATTGAAAATAAAACAAGTAATGGTAGTAATATAATATCGTTTATTTGTCCTGTTAAACATGGTTTAACTGAGGGTGAATCGGTTAAGTTAAATTTTTCTTATAACGGAATTAATACTTTTTCAGTGTATTCTTTAGGTAACGAAAAAGCTGGTAGTGAAAGTTATATTTTTAACATATATAATGTTGGGTTTACAGGTACAACGTTCAATAATGGTAATGAAGGTACTTGTAAGAGAATTATAAATAAAGATAATCCGACTGATACAATTTCAACTTATTATGTTAGAAAACATAAAATTTTAACAAATTCAGATAATGCTGTATTAGTTAATGCTGGTTTTGACCAAAATATTTTCGGAACTAAAAGAAAATATGAAAGTCGTGGTTATACACCTAATAAAACTGCAAGAGTATCAATTAAAGAGGGTTCTCAATCTTATACATTATCATTAAATAATGATATTGGTGTGAACAGTTTATTAGATAATCAAAAAAGACCTATTAGTGAATTATTTTTCACGGTAATGTGGAAGGGTTATTTTGGTTATACTTTTGGAAGAATTGGTTCTTCAGGTTCATATAAAATGAAACAAGGTTTTGGGTTTAATTTACCTTTAGACCCAACAACTAAATTACCTACAAATTGGTGGCGTGATAATAATAATGAATCTAATACTAATTTTAGTTTTTCAACATATACAACTCCTTTAGGGTTAAAACAAAATGGTAATGAAATTAAATTTACTTATGTTAATTCATTAAAGAAAGATGATGTTTTAGATGGTGATTTTTGCGAATGGAATAGTTACGACCAAAGAGAAAGAGTAATTTCTAACTTATATCATAAAATAACTCACAATCCTGAAGTTTTTGATATTGGTATAATCAACTCAAGTTCACCTAATAATCCTTTTGGATATTATTACCAACCACACCATCCATTAACGATAAGAGAATATTCTGGTTATATTGAGGAGGGTGATAAAAAAAATGTGTTAGGTATTCCTGATTATGCTTATTTTTCATCAACAAAAAACACTTTTATTTGGCGAGACCTATATACTTATGGTTATATAGATTCTGATAATATAGGTGTTAATTATCCTTTCATTAATGGTACACACTATCCTTTTAGAGATATTATTTTTAGAATAATACCTGAAGGAACTAATTATATAGAGAATACAATAATAGCTGAACCAATAATAGATAATTGTGAATAAGTTTAAATTTACAATACCAACCAATGACCAATATATTAATTTGCCGATTGAAATCAAATGGGATTTTAACGGTAAGGAGGATAGTATTGAATTATATGAAGAAGATGTTGTTAAAGAAATTATAGGTTTACCTGAAGATTTTGAGGTGTTAAGATTTGACCATAGTCCTTATGATAATAACACAAAAACTGATATTAAATATGATTTTCATTTTTATAGTGGTGATACAACTAATGTGACAGCCTCAACACAAAATAATTGGGTATGTAGTTATATTCCTGAGGGTTTTTTAAAGAGTGAAGTTTATTATTATTCAAAACCATTTACGAAATCATTCTTTAAGTTAGATTTTTACGATACGAACAATCCAAAATCTCAAACAAATTATTTTACGGTAATTATCCCGGTTCAACAAGGTGCAACTGAAAGTGTTAGTTTAACACCTTATACCCCAAATGTGAATATAAGAATACCGTCATATAAGTTAGATTTTGTTGGTGATAAAGAAGGGTTTTTCTTATATTGGTTAAGAAATCGTAGATTTATTGATTTAACAACTTTTTATATGAGTGCTAAATTTTTTGATGGTAAATTAGGTGTGTATGTTAAAATGATGACAAAACCACAATCAGAATTACCTCTGAAATTTACATTTGAGGGTAGTAAATACTTTTATCGTAAAGTGGTATTAGATTATGATACTAAACAATATGTTATAATGGATGGTGATGTTAGGATAGGGATTACTAGTCCCATAAAATGGTATGAATATGTTAACCCTTAATTATGGACGATAGAATTTATCATATTAAAATTTCACCAGAATTTATAAATGGGGATATTTTTAAGGTGAACTTCCTTGACCCCTATGTTGAGGATGTTCTAATACCCTTCTGTTGTGATATTACCACAAGTGCGGTAACAAAGTATGTTACTGGCGGAACTTATGTGTATTCGTCAATGACACAAGTTTTATCTGGTGGAACTAATGGGTCATCATTATTAACCGGATTAACTGTTCCTGTTTTATTTACTGAAACGGCTGTTGATGTTGGTTATTATTCTGTTTTTGATGGAATGTTATTACAGAAAGATACAATGATAAACTTCTTGTTTTCCGCGACAACCGGAAGTCCTTACACCTATCACTTTTACAATACTTCTGATACAGAATTTAAGAAATATTTAGAGTTTTCATCCTATAGTATAGATTGGGGTGATGGAACACCTATTTCGGCAATTACTCAAACCGCACCTAATTTTTATTCCCACACTTATCCAACACCTTTACCAGGAAAGACAAAGGAATATAATATTAGTATGTCAGGCATGAGTCCTTGGGGTTCAAATGTTATAAAGAAAACAGTAACTGTTCCATATAGTGCTATTACCGCTACAAACCCTAGAGGTACTGCGTATTTTACACCAGCTGGTGGTAGTTGGTCCGCAACATCACTAATGTATGATTATATTTTTAGTGGCGATGAGAGTTGTGATACTTACTTGAATAGTGATTATACCTTTACAACTACACCATTTTTAATTACCGGTTATACTAATTCGTCAATTAATGATTTATCTGTTTATGGTAATAAAGCTAATTTAATTGGGGGTAAATTTAGAATAGGTCAAGTTACAGGAACAACAGGTGTTGTTGGTATATATAGTGGTGAATCCGCAGATAAATTATATACAGGGTATTCTATTAATGATATGGATTTCTATGATTATAATGATGGGACAACACTATTCGCGGTTTATTCTTCAGGATTAACTCCTGATATGTTAACTTGTTCGGCTATAACTAAAAATGAGGTTTTAATCAATGTTATTGATGAACCCGAAGTACAGTCAAATATCTTTATAGAGCGGGGTAAATTATCCGGTTTAGAGAGACTTGAGAGATTGGGTGAGGTGGATAATTTGGGAGACCTTGAAAAGTACGGATATGGTTTTTTCAATATTATAAAAATATAAATGGCATATTTATATTAAACAAATAAATTAATTAAGAACATATAATATGAGTGTTGGAAGTTATGGTACTATAAGGCCGGCAGATATGAGTCCAGAGGATGTGGATATAATTTTGAATTATACTCCAAGTCGTGATGAAACTGCTAATTTTGTTTTAACAAAATTGGACGCTAAATCAATATTGAGACCTTATTATAACAGTGAAACAACAGGTGGAAATGCTAATGTTGAAATATTAGGTGGTTTATATAATTTAAAACTGCCTGCTGAACAATTCAATAAAATAGGGATTTACACAATATACCTACGACCAGCTCAAATTAGAACAAAAATTTTAGATTGTGGTGTGTTATCATCATTACCTAATGTTAAAGGGATTATTATTGATTTAAACGATGTTCCAACAGATTATAGAAATAAGTTTGTTAATCAGGGACTTGTTGGTTTTAGAATAGAATATTTAAACTCTGATGGTACTAAAATACCTAACTTTTTTAGAATTATTACATCATCATTTTTTTGCGAACCGGTTGTTCAGAATTTGACGAACACTTCACAAAAAGCGATAAGATATAGATATTCTGATAGTAATACAAACTTAATATATTGTACTGTATCACCATCTTCAGCTCCAACAAACAAACCAAATGCGACACCTTATATAGGTCAACCAAACCAAGATATTATCATAAGTAACACTTATTTTAATCCTATTACTTTGGATATTGAGATTGCTGAACATGATATTTCAACATTGGCTATTGCGTTGTATGGTAATCAAACCAAGTCTATTGACGATGGTATTTACACTATTTACGATACACAAAACAATATTTACAGACAATACAACTTATACGAAATTAGAGACCAATTTAACTCTCTATTGTATGAAGTTAGACAAGATAGAGGGAATAATATTGATTTCAGTAAAAACTTTACAAATATTACACAATAATGGCGTTAATAAAATATACAAATCCCCCAATCGTTCCTGCCACTGGTGGTGGAACATTTTCTGATGACCTAGTTGGGTTACAATTGGTCAATGGTGGTGGTTTAACCACGGGGAATTTTAGTTTTACGACATCGGTTAACGAGAAAAGTAATAGAACTTTTACCACGGGTAATTTCTCAAATCCAATATCTTTGGATGATATGGGCATTGCTAGTGTTGCTCAATCAAAAGCGATATTTGAGAAAAACTTCCAGGTATATCCGAATTACGATTTAAGTGATATTACCAATTTCACATTATATGGGTCAATGGTTAAGAGAATATCTGCGGCTATTGAAACTATTATTAGTAAATTCCCGGCGGCTATTGAGTCAACCTTAATGGGTATTGATTATTCAACAGGTGAGACTGCTACAAATATATATTACAATCAACTTGAGGATACAACAACGTTTGACTTAAGTTTAGCGAAATTACGAAATTCTTTTGATGTTGATTTTACAGTTAATTCAACAAGAAATTTACAATTAAGAGAGGTTCAAGTATCACCATTGAGGAATATGACGGTTGAATATATAAAATATTCGTTATATTATAAAGGTGGTTGTTATGATGTTAGTGGATTAATCCCAACGGAATCCTCAACAAATGGAACCTTAACATTGACTGTTAATGGTAATCCATTCTCGGGTCAATCAACAACTTTTGATGATTTAACTATTAGACCAAATGATGTTGAGGTTAATAAAGTTTTTAGTGAGAGTTTAGACCAAGTTGAAAACTTTTTATTAAACAGACAAATTACGCCTAAATATACAGCAACTTTCCAACTTCCTAAAGAGAGTGATGATGGTAGTTATTATACTTCTAACGAACAGATTACTTGGCCGTTGAACGGTTCTTGGAATTTAGATATTGTTAGTAAAGCTTTTGAGAATTATTTGGTTAGACTTAATGGTATTAGTGAATCTATGGATTCGTATAAAACAAATTTAGTTTCAAGGTTTTTAACTACTGGAGCGTTTAAAGAATTTGATACCTCTGACCAAAAGATGGAAAAAGTTCTACAAATATACGGTAGAAGTTTTGATGAAACTAAAAAATTCATAAATAGTTTAGCTTATATAAATTCTGTGAATTATAATGTAGGGAATGATATTCCTTCTAAATTATTAAAAAATTTAGCGCAGACTTTAGGTTGGGATACTAATATTTCACCGACAAGTGAGGACGATTTTTTAAGTTCAGTATTTGGTCAAAAAAATGGTAATGAATCTAGTTTTACAGGTGTGGCTCAAGCAACAACTCCTGATGAGTTAAACTACCAATTTTATAGGAATTTAATTATGAATTCCGCATATCTTTTCAAGTCAAAAGGTACAAGAAAATCAATAGAAATCTTAATGAGGATGATTGGTGCTCCTGACGCTTTAGTTGAATTTAATGAATATATTTATTTGGCTGACCAAAGAATTAACATAAATGAATTTGATACTCAATATGCTGAGATATCAGGTGGTACTTATGCTAGAGAATTACCAACACTTGAAGCTGGAAATACCTTTAAGATTAAAGGGGTGACCTATACAGGGTTTACAACAGAAACCGTTATTCAAGATGTTAATATAACTAAAGATTCTTATCCAATTGATTCTGAAGGTTACCCTTCAGCACCAATTAATACTGACGACTATTTCTTTGAGAAAGGTAGTGGTTGGTTTGAATCAACACCAAAACATAGGTCTCCTGAACAAGTTGATTTAACTAGTAGTGTATTTACCGGAGCAAACCCAAATTATCAAACAACTTTAACTCCATATTCATATGGTCAAGAGTATTTTGATAAATTTAGAAGTTTTCCATTTACCAATTTAGGGTATAACTTAACTCAAGTTATTGATAATAATAAAAGTTGGGTTGATACTGAAACTGGTTTAAGAAGTAATTTAGATGGGGGTTATAATGCTAGATATTATACCGAAAGTGATAAATTAGTATTAAATGCTAAAAATACTGATTTATTCCTAAATCCAGCTCAAGGGATTGCTTACGATATTTGGTATATGTCAAGAACATATAATTACCCTATACCAAACGAAGGATTAAAAACATTTCCAGCTTACCCTGAAAGAGGTGGTGTGGATTGGACTGAAATTAATCCACAACCGAAAAGAAAAACATTTTTTGAGTTCGCTCAAACATTTTGGAAAAATACGATTAATGTAAGAAATAGACAATTCGCTTCAGATGGGGGAACAATGGGGTATCCTACTTTACAATCTATATATTGGAAGTATTTAGAGTCTGAAGAAAACATTGGGGTAGCTAACGATAATTTTAGTTATGAAACTATGACCCAATATGTTGAGGGTCTTGGGGATTATTGGGTTAGGTTAGTTGAACAAATGATACCTGCAAGTACTATTTGGAATACTGGTGTAAAATTAGAGAATTCTATATTTCATAGACAAAAATATGCTTGGAGAAGACAAGCTGGATGTCAAATGGTTGCTGTACCATGTAGTCCTTGTAAATTAACTACGAATATTTATACCTACGATTGTCCTATACAAACTGTTGAGTGTTCTAAATATCCGTGGACGACAAGTTCAACCGTACAATCATTTGGTGGCGTATTGGGTCAATTATTAACTAATTACGCTAATAGTTTAGGATATGATTTGAACGATTGTCAGTTAAATACTTTACTTACAACATGGTATGTTGATATTAGATTAGATGATACGAGTGTTGTTCAGTTACCATTCTTTAATGGTGTTGGATATTCTAATACAGGTTTGGCGACACCAACATCATCACAATGGGATGATGCGTTATCAACAGCTTTAGACACTTTAGAAACGTATGGTTATGATTATTATTTAACAACCAATAACACAGTAGTTGTTTATAATTCAATATGTTCAGAAAATCAAACAGGTATTAACTTTAAGTTAAACGTAGGTATTGATTTTAACATATTATGCCCAACATATACTAAATCTCTTTACGAATAAAAAAAAATAATATAAATGAGTTGTTTCTTATCATATACACAAAGTGTAACCGGGGATTGTTCTAATATAAGTGTTGGAGCTTTTACTATTAATATTAATGGTGAAGCACCTGACTATACTATACAATGGTTATCCCCCGCTTCAGGAACAACAGCTTTAGGAGCTGGAGTTACTGCGTACACACAGACTAACTTATCTGGGGGAACGTATAGTTTTAATATTATTGATTCTTGTTCACCAACTAATACGGTTTTACCTGTTAATATTTATATTTCAACAGGAACTTGTGTATCATTAACTAATGAAGTTAATACTCTTTGTGGTAATAATAATGGTAGTTTAACTGCTCAAAATAGTAATTTTTACGATACTTCAGAATTTTTATTATACGAAAAAGATAGTGGTTATTTAACTTCAGGTTCATCTTTTGATAATTCATTTGTTTTTAATGATTTAGCTCCGGGTGTTTATTATGTTGTTGGTAATGATGGTGGAGGTTGTACGGGTAAATCAGAATCATGTATCATTAAAAGTTCAACAACAGTTGACTATGGATTTTATGTTGTTAATGATGCTGGTTGTGCGGTTAATTCGGGTAAGATATTCGTAACAGGATTAACGGGTAATCCCCCATATACTTATTTATGGACAAATGGCGCGGTAACAGATACAATTACAGGATTAACTGCTGGTAATTATAGTGTAACTGTTACTGATAATACTTATTGTTCTGTGACCAAAAGTGCTTTTGTTGGTGAGGTATTACCGGTTGGGTTAGGTGCTTTCTTTGTTACAAGTCCTTCATGTTTCACTAGTGATGGTGCGGTTGAGGTTGTAATAACAGGAGGAACTGCCCCATATTATTATTTGGCCTCTAATGGTCAATCATATATTTCTTTTAGTACTTCACAACTTTTTACAGGTTTGGGTGGTGGGTTATTTAGTGTTACAGTAACTGACGCTGGATTATGTAATTTTACGAGTTCGGTTAATGTTCTAACACCTAATGGATTTTCAATTGCGAATATAGGTCTTGTTAATTCTACTTGTAATAACTATGATGGTGCAATAAACCCGATTCAACTCTTCGGTGGTAGTGGTAATTATGTTTATAGTTTAACATATCCTGATGGACATACAATATCCCAATCAACAACAAGTAGTTCTTGGTCGTTTAACGGATTATCAGGTGGTACTTACACCTTAAACATTAATGATGGTGTTTGTTCATTCACAAGTGCATATACTATTGATAATCAAGTTAAGTATACTTTAAGTACGTCAACAACAGGAACAACTTGTGGTTTAGATAATGGTTCTGTAACTTTAACTGTTGGGTCTGGAGGAACTGCACCATATCTATTTGAAATAGATGGTCAATCAATTAACACATCATTAACAGCTTATACATTTACCGATTTAAGTTCAGGTATATATATGGCTTCTGTTACTGATTCATCAACACTTATTTGTAAACAAATGTTGGGGTTTGTTATTGATAGTTCAATGGAAACTGATTTTATAATTTCGGGAACAGATTCAAATAACGGAAATGACGGTACAGTATCTGTATTTATTACAAGTGGTGAACCACCATTTACTTTAGAGTGGAGTAATAATGTTAGTGGACAAACTGGAACGACTTTAACTAATTTAACTGGGGGAACATATTCAGTAAAAATAACTGATAATAATGGTTGTGTTAAAACAAAATCTATTACAATTAATGGTTACAATAAATTAGCGACTTATTCAGTTTATAATTATTGTGAGGGTGACTTTACTACAATACCTGAATTAGGTAAAAAAGGTATGAAAGAGATGTTAAACGAGGGTTACCATGATTTAACTACCGGGTGTACAAATTGTATTTTGAATAGTGCTATTTTTAATATTAATGTTGAGATTAGTGGTGTATCTTCAGGTGCAACATTTTACACTGGTTATACTTTAAACGATTATCCAACTGACAACCAATATTACGACGCGTTAGTAACATTAATTGAGAGTTATCCTCAAATTGGTCAAGTTATTATTGACCCATTAACTAATAGTATTCAAATAATATCAAGTTGTGAGACTCAATATTTAACGAGTATGGATGTAAATGCGGGTATTCTTATCACATTTGATATTTCGTGTGAGAGTTGTTAAAAAATAAAACATTATGACATCAATTGATTTATATTCTATTAGTGGGTTAAACTATCCTTATACAGTTTATGTTTGTGATGTATATGGGAATCAATGTATTTTGGTTTCTGTTATATCGTCAAATGTTCCACCCGTTAATACAATATTACTACCCCCATTATTCAACAACGCGCCAGCGGTGGGGATTAAGGTCATAACAAGTGATGGCTGTGAGAGATTTAAGATATTTGATTGTGTTAATGTTTATAAACAATTCCAAGACTTAGAATTATTTGACTTTATGGATGGTATTCAGTATGATTTTCAATAATTAGAGTATTTATCAATATGGAATTATTTAATTAGTAAATAATTCCATTATAATTATTGATAAATAAAAGTTATGCCTGAAACATATCAACCAACTTATTACTTTAGAACTTGTTGTACAAAGACAGTAGAGACTGATAACTATTTTGCTATTAGTGATATAACTATAGACCCAGTTCCCTCTATTGGTGATGTTTATTTAGTTGAGTTACCTTCATTTACAGGTTGTTCATCTATTGTTACTTCTATACCTATAGGTAGTAGTATTTATGCTGGTGAAAACGCGTCAGTAACCTCATATGCTGATTGTGAAAGTTGTTTAGTTGTTTATGATTGTTATCGTACACCACCAGAACCTACCGTTACTTATATAAATGTTAATGAATGTGGTGTAACAACAATATTCCCTATGGAAGTTGAATGTGTTATTGTAAATCCAACAACACCAATATCAAATGATGGTGTTGCGTCAATTTCAATAACTGGGGGAACTCCACCTTATACTGTAACTTGGGGTAATGGTAATATATCTTCTGCTATTACGAATCTTAACCCAGGTAGTTATCCTGCTGTGGTAAGTGACTATTGGAAAGATTATGTTATTGATACGACATGTGTGTTGAGTGCTGATTCTTATAATTATTTATTAGACCAATGTTGTTCACCAACTTTATATTGGCGACTACCTAATAATACACCTACTAATTTAAGTGGGGCTACAGTGACAGGTGATTGTGCGGGTCTTAATGTTATTATATCGGGAATTACTAATGATTTGAAAAATTGTTATTGTGATACTTTAAGCGGTACTTGCATTACAAATAAATATACTCGTGAAATACAATCTTGTGGTAGAAAAACTATTAAATATAATGCTGGTAGTGGGGTTTATTATTGGTTTGTACAAAACTTGGATTATAACTTTTCTGTTTATAAGATAGAACCAAGTGTAACTTCAGGTAGTTATAACATATATAATTATAGTGGTTGTTGTTCTCAATCATATATGACAGGATTTACTAATAATAATGTTTATAGTGGAAGTTGTGGTTCATTCACGGGTACTGGGTTATTTGATTGGTATAATAGAACTATTTTAGCGACTGGTGTAACTGAGAATTACTTATTTTACCCTTATTATAATAGTGGGACGACTAAATGTATGGTTAGTGGCGGTAGTAACCAAGAAATTGTTACAATATCATCTGATTATAATGTTTTAGGTAAAGTAATTAGTATTGTTAAAACACCAAATCCTATATCATATACTGTTTCATCGTTAGCTAATTTACCGCCAACAGTGACTTGGACACCGGGTATAATCTATAGTGGTTGCCCTTGAGATTATTTCTATAATAGAAGTTAAAAAAATAAAAAATAATGTATTACGAAACTCTATATAATTTTTGTTTAACATCAAGTGTTGACAATACTCAAATCCACTTCAACCCAAATGGTGCTGACGATAATGATTTCAATAAATGGATATCAGATGATTTAACATATTCTGTTATTTGGGATTCAAATCTTAATCTTTGGCAAGTTACAGGTGGAACTTTGGGTTACTACATGGTTTCTAATTCTTCATATCCCCCACTTACGGGTTGGTATATATTAGGCGCGAATGGTTCTGTAACCTCAAATGAGGGGTCTTGCTCAACATTAAATACCAATACGGTATCAGTTACTCTTAACCAACCACTTTGTTCTTGTGATGGGGTTATAATGGTTAATATGAGTGGAGGCTATCCACCATATCAATATTCTATTGATAATGGGGTTACGTTCAGAAATTCACCATTCTTCACTAATTTATGTAGTGGGTTATATTCGGTTGTTGTAACAGATATTTCAGGTAATACATTAACCAATGGTGTTAAGTTAAACGAACCAACATCCCCAACAACATATAACATAAAATTAACAACAACAGTTAATGAAATTGTAAATACACCAACGATATCAACCAGACAATATTCAACATTAGTTAGAACAACACCAACATTACCGGACGGAGTTAGTTTAACTTTTGATTTATTTCATAATAATTTGTTTACATTATCGCCTAGTGGCAATACAGCAACGATGGATACTAATAGTATTTTATATAAAAATACAACAGGTCAGACATTGAGTAGTAGTGGTGTAACCACTGGTGATACTAATTTTAATTTAGTTCAAGGTTGTCAGACTTTATCATTATATCAAACAGGTTTAACGGAGAATTGGAATAGTGTAACATTAACAAATAGTGATACTATCGTGATTAATACTACAACAACAATTAATAAAAATAGTGTTTTAACACCTTGTGATGTTGCAACAACTAATGATAGTTATGGAATAAGTAATGCGACTATTGCGGGTTGTGGATGTTGTAATGTGATTATTAATTAAAAAAAGAAAAAGAGTATTTATATATATGGGATTTATAATGAAAAATACATCGGGATTGATAAATACCCGATTAACAGACACTGGAAGGTTGAAATTATCACAAGGTAATTTTAAGATTTCTTATTTTCAGGTGGGTGATAGTGAGGTATCTTACAATACATTACCTGACACTTATAATCAATTCACTACGAATATATTAGAACCTAATTTTAACTCACAAAATTCGGCTGGAGAACCACAATCAAATAAACAGAATGTGAAATATCCATATTATGTTGATGGTAATGCCGGTAATACTTATGGTATTCCTTATATGGCCTCAGCACCAAGTCCTATTTATAATAGAGCCGCAATGAGAGGTTTTTTTACCGGTAATACAACTGCAAGTACAATTACTTGGAGTGCTTTAACCAATAGTGATTATGCAATTAATTCTAATTACGTAATTGAAATGTCAGGTTTAACCGGTGGAACAACAATTAAAGTTATATATTCAGGTTGTAACTCAAATAGTGTTAGATTACCATCAAAAGGCGACTTAATAACTATATTTTATGATGGTCTTGGGGGAAGTAATTGTTCTTGTGATGGTATTACACCACCTACACCAACACCTACTCCGACACCTACACCATCACAATCTTATGATGCTTGTAGATTACCAGACCCAACACCTACACCATCTGCGAGTATGAGTGTTACACCAACACCAGCTTGTTACACTGGAACTACTTTAGAACCTTGTGTTATGTCAATGAGTAGTTGTTATCCTATGATGACCTATAAAATTGTTGATATTTGTTTAGATGTGATAACATTGGATAGAACAACACCTGATTTTGGTAATTTAACAGGAACTTGTTATTATGCGAGAACTATTGTATATCCACCAAATATGACATCGTTATACGATAGTTATACACCATCAGCACATTGGAATGAAAGTGTGTTAAACTTTGAATCTATTTGTAATGTTGATGAATTTGATGTAAAGGTGTGGAATATGAATATTCCATGGTCTGAAAATCCTGCCGGATTTGTGGCTGGAGATATGGAATTCCCAACTTTTAAGTCCGCGTCATATATTGGAACAAAAGAATATCTTGGTTATATGTCAAATAGTGGTCAGACTGATACTAGTTCAACTTATTATATCAATTCATTTGGTGAGGTTGTAACTGTTGAACCTAAAGACCAAAAATCAATTGCTATTATACATTATACTAATAACACTATAGATTTATTCTATGGTGAGAAATTTGCTTTAGAACCTTATGATACTGAGAACCCTCAAGATACTACAGGTCAAGCGAGAAACTTTAAGTTACATTTACCTTGGTTGATGTGGCATAAAAATCCTGAATGTTGTATGGGCGAAACTTTTTATGTTGACCCAGAAGGTTTTGAAGACTTGACTACTTCAGGAAGTCCGTTATTTAAACCTTATTATATAAAATCAAAAAAGAATAGTGATATGAATACACCAGGTATTCGTTATTATCATTTGTGGGATACTAATCCTAACCCTAACACTGATTCTAAATTTAAAGGATATCCAAATAGAGTTGGTAAAGTATTCCCTGACCAAAAAATTGTAATAATTGATGATGAGGAAATAATTGCTGCAATGTCTTATAAGTCAAATCGTAATTGGACCTTACCAGCACCTAAAGTATCGTTGGTAACACCTAATACTTGTGACGCGGCAATTAGTCAATCAACGACAGGTATATTGACAGGTAATACTGAATATCTATATGTTACTTATAGACTTGCAAATACAACAACATTTACAGATTCTTTACATTGTAATTACTATACAAAAATGCAAGGACCTAATGTTGTTTGTAATGGATTACCATCACAAAATGTTGGTGTAAGATTTGGTGGTGAGTTTAATTGTTTAAGTCAAATACCTGAATTATCTTCAACAATACAAAGTGGTTTTACTGCTGATAAATTTGAGATAATTTGTCAAAAAATGACTACAGATGGAAGACCGGAATCTGCGGAATGGAAAGTTATTGATTTTACAGACCAATTAAGTGCGACAACTGTTAATGGGTTTATTACTATAGAAGGTTTAACCGGGTCAACATTTGTGATTACACAAGATGCTTATGATGAAGCTTTAGATTATGAATTAAATGATTATATTAACTTACCGGATGTTAATTCAACAGGAACAACATTAAACTTTGGAGATGAATATTATTTCTATGGCTCTATTGAAACAGATATTCAAGCAACGATTTATGAGATGAAATATAAGATTAATTTAGGTCAATCAGAATTTCAAGCAACCTCAAATCCAACTTGGTCAAAAGGTAAAAAATCATATATTACAGAAATTGGTCTTTACGATGATAAATTTAACCTTATGATTATATCAAAGTTACAATCTCCTGTTTTACGACAGGGAATCCAACAATACCTGGTAAAATTTGATTTTTAATTATGAGAAAAACCCTAAAAGAAAGTCCTAAAGTATTAGGATTAGATGTGTCAAGTAAAACAATTGGTATCGCATTATTTGATATTGAAAGTAAAGAATTATTAGAATTAACCCATGTGTCACCAGTGCCAAAACCAAAAAAAGAAAACAAAATTGAAGAACTTTTGGTTAAAGCGGATATCTTTAGGTCAAAACTTTTAAGTTATCAAAATTTAGGAATTACTAAAGTGGTGATTGAGGAACCTTTAATGAATTCTAATAATGTTTACACTGTTGCGACATTATTGAGGTTTAACACTTTAATATGTCGGGAGATTTATGATGTGTTAGGAATTGTACCTGAATTTATTTCAACATACAATTCAAGAAAATTTGCATTTCCTGATTTAGTACAACTAAATGATAAAAACAAAAAAGTTTTATTTGGAGGTCTACCAAAAGATATTGATAAAAAAATGATTATTTGGGAATTGGTTGCGAAAATGGAACCACAGATAACTTGGTTATATACAAGAAATAATACCCTCAAAAAAGAAAACTTTGACCAAACTGATGCTTATGCTTGTGTTGTTGGTCAAATGAGAATGGATGGAGTTTGGGATTAAGAATAATAGGTGTTTATCACCTATTTTTTTTTATCTATACTATATAAAAAAACCACTATTAATTAGTGGTTTTTTTTATTTAGTGACTCGTCTTAATTATTCACTTACGAATTCTGAGTTATTTGAATTACAAGATTGGCAAGCGGTTTGTGTTATATTACCAATAGTCTCTTGATATATGGTATTTTTTACTAAAGTAAAATAGTTGTTATTAACGGTGATAGTTCTATTCGCTTCATTTGCTGGAGGTGTTGGTTCATAACTAGTGATAGCGATTAATTCCCAACAGATTTTATTAGTGATATCATAAAATACATCATTTATTACTAAATTAGCTACTGGTAGAACTGGTTGAACAACATACATATTATAGATAGCATTTGCGGTTGCACCATATCCTGAAGTTGGTTTTTCGTTGTTAATTGGTGTTTGACTACAACTCTTAAACTTGAACCAATTAGTGTTTGGTGTTGTAGCTGAAGGAGTTGGTGTTGGTGTAGGTGTTGGAGTTTTAGTTGGTGTTGGTGTAGGTGTTGCCGAAACTGACTGAACACAAGTTACACAGTCACCAAGATTAGAAAACCCATAAGGACCTGATAATAAAGTGATAGTATCAATACCTATTACATCTAAATTAACCCCCACATAAGAGATACATTTATATTCCCCATTTACTAAACCTTCAAAGACCATAAATTCTGTGATATCACCAGGTGTAGGATTAGTTATAGTACTTGTTGTATAATACATATCCCCATTATAACAATCTTGGAATTGAATACTATTTGGACATAATATTTCATCGTTAATTGTATTGAATGTTACATCGGCTTCAAATCTATCTGGACGAACAACCGTTCTTGAGGATGTTGGTGTTGGAGTAGGTGTTGGAGTCGGAGTTGGACTATAACTATTAATGGTTGCATCAATACCTGTAATTGAACAATAACTTGTTGAACTTGGTGTTGGGGTTATGGTAGGTGTTATACTAGGTGTTGGAGTTGGCGTAGCGGTTAATGTTACATCACAATCAAACATAGCGTTAAAGTCTAACACGTTACAATTATTTGTAGGTGTTGGAGTTGGTGTTAAACACACCCCACTATTAAAATAAGCGTCACATAAATCTGGACATGTTGAAACGCAAGGTGACTTACCTGTTAATAAACAAGTTCCGTTTAATGCGGATGATAAACACCATTGGGTATCACCTGATGCATAATATATGAATAAGTTATTTGTTACACCGGTCCAATAGATTTGTCCGTTATGTGTACCTCCTGAGTAATAATTATCATCGTATGAATAATACCCTGTATTTGTCATACAGTAAGCTGAAAAACAAGTTTCTACAATCATATTATACTGTTAAAATTTTTATTGAAGTACAACCATTATTATCAATAACTTTCAGGTTATAGGATAATTGATTTGAGAGAATAGTTGGAATTTCTATATCTGCTGGAAAGGTTGTGATTGTTTCGGAATACACACATGTTGTGATAGGATTATCACAGATATAAATATCAAATGGTGTTGCTCCCGAAATATCGTTTATTGTTATTACTGTTGGCATTTTAGGTTTTATTAATAAATATATAGTAAAAAAAAATCTTATAAAGTTTTGATAATCTAATTTTTTTAATTAATATTGCTGTATGGATGAATTTGATGTAATATTAGAAATACTATCTGACTTCTTGGGAGACCCAAAGAAGGTGTATGAACATAGTTCACAAATATCTTTCAACTGCCCAAATTGTGATGGTGATGAGAATAAAGGTAATTTAGAAGTTAATATTGAAAAGGGTGTATTCAAGTGTTGGAGTTGTGAATCCGAGGGAACACACGGAACGGTTGGTAAATTATTTGACTTATATGGTAACTCACAATTAAAAAAAGAGTATGAGATTATACGACCTGATGAGTTCAAGAAAGTTGAAAAGAAAATTGAGAAGTTAAGATTACCTGATAGTTACACATTATTCAAGGATAGTAGTCCTAGATACCCAATAAGAAATCAAGCTTACAATTACTTGAAAAATAGAGGTATAACAGATGAAATTATTGAAAAATACAATATTGGTTTTTGCGATACGGGAAGTCATTCCGGGAGAATTGTAATACCATCTTATAATAAGAAGGGTGAATTAAATTACTATATTGCTAGGTCTTGGGATGTTAATAGTCGTGCCAAATATAAAAACCCAAAAACACCAAAAGATGAAATTATCTTCAACGAGAACTTAATAAAGTGGAGTATGGATATATATTTGGTTGAAGGAGCGTTTGATTCGGTATTTAAGTCAAATAGTATCCCTATGTTGGGTAAACATATGTCAACATTATTATTTGAAACATTATATGATAGAGCGAAAGCTAATATTATTATCGCATTAGATGGTGATGCTTATGATAGTGCGTTAAAATTATATCACACCTTAAATGGTGGTGAATTATATGGTAGAATAAAAATAGTTAAACTACCAAAAGATAAAGATATTGCCGACCTTAGAGGGGAAATTGATGAATATTATATTGAAATTAAATGATAGGTGAAATGGTTGGTATATATTTGACTGAAAACTTGGGTAGTCTAACCAAGGTGGAAATTCCTTTGTTTAAAAATATACCTAATAAGTTTTATTACGATAAAAATTTAGAATTACAATTTGAGTTTGACCAACACAATTATGTGTGGGTAAATCCTTATCTTTGGATTTTTATTGGTGATATGTTCTCATTAGAAGATGATGAAATTTCATTACATATCAGAGACTGGTTAATGAAAAATTTAGAGATTAATTATAAATTTGAGGTCCAATCAAATTACACTAACAATACCTTTTGGAATAACATACAAAAAACACTATGGGAGAATTAAACAATGTTGCTAAAGAGATTAGAGAGATAATCAAAAATAAACAACAAGAACTTCAGTTAACCTTTGTTGAGGATACACATACCTACACAATGGCTGATAAAAATGGCGAATTAAGAAGTGATTGGCCTTCGGTATCAAAAGTTATAAAACTATTCTATGATGAATTTCCTGCTCAAGAAATTTCGTTTAAGAAAGCTAAAGGTGATTTGGAAGTACAACAACAACTGTTGGACGAATGGAAAGCTGCCGGTGATTACTCAACAAATATGGGTAGTAGAGTTCATTTCCTATTGGAACAAAAAACCATTGATATGTTTGGGGGTTATAAAGAAGTTAGACAACCTATATTTGATTGTGACTTTGAACAAATCCTAAAAAGTGATGCGATGGTTTCTGCCGGAAGTGACTACTTAGAATTAATGGTTAAACGGGGGGCTGTATTATTAGATACTGAGATGGTCTTGGGTTCACCTGAATTAAAATATACCGGTCAACCAGATAAAGTGTGGTTGATAAATGGTAAAGATGATTCTGAGATAGGTTTGATAATCACAGACTGGAAAAGTAACAAGAAAAAGAACTTTGAGAGTAACCATTTTACAAAACCAATGCGAGTTCCATTCCAGAAACATCCGAATAACGCTCTAGGTCATTACTTCACTCAACTACCATTTTATGCTAAATTATTGTTAGATATGTTGAAAGGTAGTAAATATGAAGATATTAAACTCCTTGGTTGTATTATTGTGTTGGTTAAAGATGATGGTAGTTATGAAGAATTTAGAGTTCCTAAAGAAGTTATAACAACAATACTTGATATGGATATGAGTAATTATTTGACAACACTAAAAAAATAAATTATAATTTGAATATGGAAACAATAACATTTACTTGGGAGTGTAATTCAACACTGCCTAATTCGGAACAAATAAAAATTAATTATATTATTAACTATGGAAATTAACCAACCAAGAATTGACTTAAAGAAACAACCGACGATGTCGTGTGAGGAATGTAAATCAGAAATCTTTCAAGAAATCGTATTGATTAAAAAAGTCCCTAAACTATTAACCGGAAGTCTTGAAGACACCATCGTGCCCTTCCCAAGTTATCGTTGTGCTGATTGTGGTCATATGAATGAGGATTTTAGATTATTTGATGAAACTAATAAAACAAATTTGGTATAATTAAATAAAAGTATTATCTTTGTCAAACAATTAAAAACTACTTATTATGGCTAAAGAGAAATTATACAGAAGCGTTAACGGAGAGTATTTATACCTATTCAATTGGATTGGTGGTGGATTCAACGATGTGTGGGCTAAAAGTAAAAGAGAAGCTTATTCTAAGGTGGTGAGAGAACACAAAGAACACGAGAAGAAATACCCAACTCATGTTAAGTTGAGACCAGATTATAAGACTATGAGAAAATGCACTTATAGTGAATATCAGGAACAAAACAAAATGGGTTGGATGATGAGTATGTAAAAACTACTTGAGTAAGTGGGAGTGGTGATATGAACGAAGATTTTAGATTATTTGACGCAAGTAATAAAACAAATTTGATTTAATGAAAGACCAATATGTTATTATAGACCTTAGGAATATGGACTTTATGAAAGATAAAGATGGTAAAATCAATTATTACGATACGGAAGAAGAAGCTTGTAGCGTATGTGGAATGTATGAATTTGAGAATACTTGGGTGATGAAATTAATTTATAACCATATTGAACCGGAATAAAATATAAACATATGAAAGCGAAATTAACCTTTGATTTAGATAATCCAGATGATGTTACAAAACACCTCCGAGCTGTAAA
>Ga0209353_10000192_pt1 | contig 37362 bp, 66 predicted proteins | sample LauGreSpBDMM15SD_2_FD_187561 | JGI IMG/M metagenome (GOLD analysis project Ga0209353, IMG submission 187561) | Freshwater lake microbial communities from Lake Michigan, USA - Sp13.BD.MM15.SD (SPAdes) (version 2) | ecosystem: Environmental > Aquatic > Freshwater > Lake | place: Lake Michigan... | reverse complement strand
TGCTCTACCCGTTTGCACCATCCTTCTGTCCAGTAGTCGAAGTCTTTGGGCTCTAGTATAAACTCTTGATATTCAAAATCCTTGCTACACATTAAGATAACACCTTTACGTATATTAGTGCCATGTATCTCGTTATGTGCTAGTGCATAAGCTGTTAGCTGTAGGAAATAATCTCCAATCCATTCTAACTTTTTAGGCTTGTTAGTCTGTTTAAAGTCTAATATGCTTTCGTCGCCGTCATGCATACCGCAACAGTCAGTAGTACCCGCATATAGTTCAGGAAAGTACAAAGGTACTTCTGATCCCCATACTTCACTAATTTTAGGGAACCCCTGTTCAATAACAATTTTAGCCATGTCTAAACTTTGTTGTGCAAACGGGTTAGTTACTGTTTCTTTAAGCACATCACCCTTGATGTAGTTTTCAAGATAAGTGTGCATACGTGTACCGCGGCTGGCTGCTTCGGTAGTAATTTGCTGGGCTTTTTGTTCACCTACTGCTTTCTTCCAATTAGCCAAGGCAGCTCGAGCTTCTGCAGGTTTTGTCTTGTCTAGAATGGTTGTAACGCTGGGAACAGCTTTGCCGTCTGGAGTAAGATATAATCTTTTTCCGTTGACCTGTTGTCTTTCAACTGGTCGATATTGGTATCGTTCAACTAATAATGTCATAGTACATTATATAGTTAAAACGATCAAAGGTCAACCTAATTCTTTTGCGGCCGCTCGTTTTGCCATAGATTGTATATTACTAGTCTTTGGCTTGCCTTTAGTTACTTCAGAATCTTTATCGTGTGTTTTCAAAGTTACGCCCTGGCCGTCAAACCCACTAACAATGTTGTGAAGATCTTGGTCTTGTGGCGGTAAGTTTGCTTCGGCATCCCATAAGGCGGCAAACCGAGTATAGTCAATGGCTGGAGCGCCATCATCTTTGGTTAGGGAATTTATAGCTCGCCAAGTAATTTGGCTAGTGTGATTGTCAAAGTCTGCGTCTGACCTAAGGGATGAAAGAGCGTTGACCACAGGGTCAACGCTTTCACTTACTTTTTTTTTGGTGCTGATAAAATTTGACCTAGTCTGCGACTGTAGTCAACACTTTCACGTTTAGCCCGTCCAGCATCTAGTGCATCTGGAGGTTCTGGAGTACCTGGTTCAGCCATAGCCGGTTCTTCACCGCCCATTGTTGGTGCACCACCCATTCCACCTGCCATTCCGCCTGCTGCCGCTGGAGGCTCACTGCCTGACACTACGCTTAAAGCACTTGACAACCCTGTACGGCTTGTTTCTAATGCTGTGTAGATTGCTTCAAGAGCTGGCTTAACAGCTTCTTCGTATGATTGTGCTGTGTCGCTGCCTAACTGTTCTCTTATAGAGTCTGTTAATTCTAATAGCTGTTCAGCTTTCATTGCGGCAGTATCTTCTAACCAACCAGTAATACGGTCAACCATATCTTTGGTAGCCATGATAATAGCTGCCTTGTCTTCTTCGCCTTCATTCATTACATAATTGGCTTGTGATTCTGACAGTTCGTAGCGTATTACTAATTCGCTTTGTAGTTCGTGACGATCTGATTCGCCTAAGTGGATTCGCTTGATAGCACTTTCGATCCAAGAATTAGGAACTGTAAGTTCTTTAGCTCTTGTGACCATGCCGTTAAATTTAGCAAGACTTTCATTAGCTTTTTTATTCATTTTCTTTTTACCTTGTTCATCATCTTTGTCGGCTTCTTCGTGCAGTTCTCTTTCTAATATTTCTTGATTAATAACATCTAAGAATATACGTGTCTTTTGATAGTCGTGACTTTCATGCACAGAATCAAAACTTTCTGAAAGTTCAAACTGGCTAATTTTTGTTCGTAGTTTATTACGAGCATCTTCAAGTTGAACGTCTGTAAACTGTTCAAGATTCAGTTTGTAGCCAAATTTTTGAGCCGCATTTTCATTTAGCTGTTTGCTTGTAACTGGTTTTGATAATTCTCTAATCTGCATGATGAATTCCTGGATATAGTATTATTTATGCAAACGTGTTTCGAAACATTGTAGATATTCTGTCCTTGTAAAACTGTGTTTTACGGTCAGCTTCTTCTAGTTTGTTTAACAATATTATGTATCTATCAAGGTCTTTGGCAACCTTGATGTGCTGTTTAAATAACAAATATTCTGTGTAGTTAGTATTGTAGCGAGTGTCAATATCTTTTATTTCAAAGAATTTATTAATGTGTACTGTATTATAGGCCTTAGCTGCCATAAGCGCACAACTTTTAAGATTATACTCGCCTACAGGATCTAACAAATTGTTACTGTAAAATATAGTCCAAGCGCCTCTTCTACCAGGTTTTATAATAAAGTTTTTATAGCCTACTGCGCCGTTAGGCAATACTGTTATTTGAACTTTTTTATCGTATATCGCGCCAAAATCTTCAGCAAGCTCTTCTAGCTTGTTGGAGTTTAATTTTTGAGTTTTTTTCTTAAATTGTTTTTTCATTTGCAACCACGGATGGATCATCCATCCCTATCTTAGTTACCAAACTTTTACGTATGAGGGTCTGAACTTTGAATTGATCTTGTTCACTAAGCTGGGATATCTTGATAGGATTAGATAACTTTTTTAACAAAGATCTTTCTTCGTTAGTTGTCCAGATCTCAAAGTTATCTATTAGTTCGTTTATTTTCATCTTAGTTTTGCAATGCGTAACATTGCATCCAACTCTTCTTTAAACTTACTTTCAGCAGTTGCAGGTTTCTTACCTAAGGCTGCGTCTGCTGCCGCGTTGAATTTAGCTAGGTTATCAATGTTGCCTTTGGCGGCTGCTTTTTCAGCCCACTCTTTTTCACCAGGACGATATGCAGTGCCGCCGTCATCGATATTAGGATCAAATCCGCCTGCTTGAGTCTTATTAACCTGTGCCATTGCACGATCATAGGCTGCTGGATCTTTCACCATGTCTCTACTCTGTATAACATTATTGCCGCGATCTTGCCATGTTCTAGTTGTAATACCCTTACCATCTTTGGCCATCCCTAGTACCCCCATACCAAGATCATACTGTATCTTTTCGGAGTCTAATGACTTGCCAGCTTTATCAAAATTGAAAGTCATATCCATCGGGCCTACGTTGTATCTAACAGCAATATTACCTGAAACTAAATCGGTAGTCTGAGTAACACCAGCAAAGCCAGGACTGGTATATTTGAGAGGCTTACCTGCTTTATCATAGGTATATGTACCAAAGCCGCCGGCATAACTTATAGTACCGTCTGGGTTAGTTTCTAATTTTTGATCGGATTGTAATTGTCCTGTTGGCATTGGCGGTGCTTTGATTGGTTTCAAGTTTGGAAAACCTTTGCCTGGGCCAATCATTTTTAACACTTCGGGCGGGATGTCAACCTTTGAGCTAGACGGATCATCTGCCGGAACTCCTGCAAGTTCTTGAATACGTGCTAGTTCTGCGTTAGGTTGTGCTTCTGCTCGTTTAACCAATGCCTCTAAGTCTGCTATCATTTGTTTCCACTCAGGGCTTTGAAATACTTGTACGGCTTTTTGCATGGTTGCTATGGTATCTACTTCACCGTTAGGTGCTAACACCATTTGCTTTTTAACTGCTTCCACTTCCGGTGCAGCCATTCCGTTTTCGGCAGCGGCAGTATAGATACCTTTGACAAACTCAGTAGTTGACATTGTTGATAAGTCGTTTGTCATTGCTTCAGCTGTTTTAATTTCTACATTAGCACCTACTTTTGGCCCAGGTGGAGTTTCACCTGTTGGCGACGTTGCCGCGGCATTTAAATCGTATTCGTTTGGATTAGAAGGATCCGGAGTAAGTGCCGCTGCCTTCTCAGGAGGTAGTGTAGTTTTAATTCCGTCGGCTGCGGTTATCTCAACACCAGAAGCATCACTCTTGGTAATCTTTGCTTCTTCATTAGCAGTTGGCTCAACTTGTATAGATGAAGAAAGTGAATTGCCAACATCTTCTTCTCGCTGTATGCTGGCTAATATACGTTGAGCAGTTGCAATATCTTTGATACCAGTCTGAGGTGCTGGAATATCATTTTCTGCGGGTGTTCCTGAGGCGGCAAGTGGAGGCCGATTATAAGTTACTGTATAAGTGCCATCTGGTGCTTGAGAAATACTTGCTGGGCCTTTAGACGGTGCACCTGTGCTTTCTGTTGCGGCAACTGGCTTTTGCGGCTTTACTGGCTCGATGTATTTCTTAGGTTTCTGAGCATACGTTTTGGCCCTAAAACCTTTTTTATGCTCACCTACAATTTGATTAACTTTCATATTGATTCTCCAAGCTCAGTAGCTCGCTCTCTAATTTTGATTTATACTTTCTTAGCTTGTCCATTTTGCCTCTTGCTCTCAGCAACTTGAATGCCAAATTTTCTACACTGTATTCGCCTGCCCGGTCTAGACCATCCTTGCGCAGTTTCTTTATATCGTCTAATACTTTATTTACTTGATCAAGGTTAGTTGATTGTAATGCTTGATTGATCTTACTGCTGTAGTTCCTAGCTTTGGCTTTGACTTCTCTATCGTTAATCTCAGGCTTGTTGTAAGTAGGCTCTGTGATCCACTGGTCGTCTAGCACACTGTATACACCTGCACTGACATGTTCTTGTGCGGCATCTTGTACATATAGCTCTACATCTATATTGTGTATTTGAATATTATAGTTAAAATTATACTGGTTCTTCTTGGCATCAAACAGTTCAGTAAGTTCAGGGTGTTCTTGGGGGATATCTACTACTAGATGTAGATCAATGTCACTAGTTTCAGCGTAACCGTAAGAAGCGTTTGATCCGCTCAGTGTAATATCACGTAGGTGCAACTCTTCAATATCAATAAAGTCAATAAAGTGCTTGGCAATGGCCAGCAGTTTATAACGAACTTCTAGTTTAAGTTCAGTGCCTTCCCATAATAAGGGATTTAATTCTTTATGATATGGCGCAATCTGCGCCAGTTCGTTAACAAGCATAGGTTAAAGTTTCCACTCCTATATTTATTCTCGTACAGTAAACACAATGTTTGTGTCAGTTCCAGTACTTCTAAATACAGAGGGGTGGATTACCATAGATTCGTTTAGATTAGGTATAAAAGGTACTAGATCAAAGTCTTGCTTGAGTAATCCTAATGGATCTGCTCCTGCGGTCCAGACTGCTTCTCTATCGCAGTACCATTCAAAAGTCCATACGTTAACTGAATCTTTAAATCCAAATTGATCTGCTGGTGCTTTTTCTACTTCGGGTCTACGACGATATTCTATGTTGGCTCGTAGGCCTATAGTCTGTAGCACAGTGTTAAAATTCTGTTGTTGATCTCTCAGCTTTTCGTTGCCGGCTTCTTTGCGCCAAACGCCGGTATTGGTAATATCCACAAGGGTGCGTAAACAATAGATCATGACGTATTTAACAGCCAAGAAAAAAGCTCTAGATAAACTAGAGCTAATATGTTTACAGTCCTACAAATTTTAACAATGTAGGTAAGTTTACATGTCCTAACCAGCCAGTACCTGCAATAAACGCCAATGCTACCATTAGGTATAGTTGACCTTTTGTTTTAAACTTTTCTAATTCGTCAATCTTGCCAGCTAACTCGTCATGCTGAGAAGACTGTTGTGCGTTTAATTGGTTTGCATGATCGTAATAGGCTTTGGCATTGGTCCTATACTCGTTGGTCATTAAATGCAACTGTGCAATCACAGTGTCACGAGTTTGGTCTAAACAATCGTGCATGTCTTTTACATCAATTTTGAGATCAATTAGTTTCTCGTTGATGTTTTCTATTTTTGTTTCAACTACGCCTACACGCTCGGGTAGCTCTGCAAGTTGAGATTGCGCTAATTTTGTGGCCATCTATGGCTATCTCCAATGTTTTAAGTCAAGTGCTCGCTCCGAGCCATGTGCCTAATGTATGATTGAATGCCTAGATGTAGTTTGCCTTTGGTGTAGTATTTACCATAGTCGTAAAAAAGCCTACTTTTAAAGTAGGCTTAGTCTTCCCATCCCTGAGAAAATCAACTATTAAGTTGAGCTAATACCGAACAAATCAGTGATTGCAGTTACTTCAACGATTGCTGTTGTACCAGAACCTGTTAGGGCACCTGTACCGCCTAGAACTTTGTCTGCGCGACGAGCAACGATATCGATATCTAATGCATGTGCATCACCAATGAATACAAATGTGTCAGCATCAAAGTCTTGCAATGCGCTGGTTGTACCAAACTCTTCTGAAAGAGCACGAGCGTTACCGCCCAAACCTGCAACCATTGTAACACCTGGTGCTTCGATTCTAAAACCACGAATCTGTAGTGTATCTCTTAATGTTAGCGGTGTTCCGCCTACTGGGTTAACTTGTGTAAATACGGCCATGATAATTTCTCCTCTTTTGGCATAGCCCGGCTCACGGGCTGTGTATAATTATTTAGTCCAAAAGAAAAAATCAGCTGGTTATAGGCCGATTTTCTGTGAAATATTTTTAAACCAAGCTAGATCAGTTGGTTGCGTGAATATACTTTCTGCAACAGGTTTGCGTTCAACCCAGTTTTTATCTTCTTTTGCACGGGCTAACAGGGCCTGCGCTTGATCAGCTGGCAAACTGGCCAGTATAGCTTCCACACTGCCTAGATCGGCGCCTGTATGGTTTGGGCCTAGTAAGGTTTGTGCAATTTCATCCCACTCGTCAGCTACTAGTTCGCCCTTTTTGTTTTCGGGAGTACGTACATACAGTCCTTCCCAAGCACTGTAGACATAGCCCTTGCTCTTGGCCAGTATAGCAATCATCAGCTGTTTGCTAACACCTTTGTAGGGACTACCTTTGGGTATTTTATGCTGGTGGTACTTGGCGACTTTAGGCACTTTGCGAATACATTCTAAGTCTATTTGGTGTGCATTAGGACCGTAGGGCATACGCACAAACACGTTAACGCCTGTTTGGCTTGTTTGTAGACCTAGTTGTTCTATTTTGGCGGCTAGTTCACGACGAGCTGCCTTTTCAACTGTGTCTTTTTTATCTGTTGGATTAGTCTGCGGAGCCAGCGCCTGTATGATGTTGTCTAAATCAACCATAGTATCCAAGTCGCTAGCTAACTCTTCGGGATCTTTGTCGGGGTCTGAAGTTGATCCTACACTAACTGACTGTAGGCCTAGTTTGGCTAGGTACTTGTCCATTTTAGCCTTTAGCTCATCTGCATGTTTCTTTTTAAACGGAACAGTGTCGCTAAAGATTCTACTGCCTTTTTCAGCCATTGTTTTTTGATTCCTGAATCTTTTTAATACCACGTTTAAATTTAGTGATATCGCCAGTTTTAATGCTGTTGATAAAGCGGCGCTCTAATTCAGCGGCAGTTTCAATATCGTAATTCTCACGTATAAGTGCCAGTAGATTAACAGCACCCTGTATAATATTAGAGGCGCGGCTTTCAACGATCATATCGGTGTTACGACTAAGACCTAGATCACTTAGTTCCTGCAAGATACTACGGGTACTTTTACGCATATTTGGTTTTCCTATCTTTATTTATTGTAAACGAATTATTTGATTTAAGCAAGAGAGCTGATGATATCTAAATTTTGTGCGGTTGCAACACACAATGACTAAATACTCAGTAGAAACCATTAGTGACTACACACATACAGAGGATACACCAGTGAAATATATATCAATCAAAATGCTGTCTATGCTAGAACGTTTAACCGAAATGTTCCCGGGTAGCAGTTACCAAAGCCGCTTAGACAGTTATCTAAGCACCAAAGGCATTACCGATGCCGCACAGTTGGAAAATTACATCCGACAATTCAATTCTCAAAAGGAATCTTATCTATGAAAAACTTTTTAAACACGCTCTACGGAATTTGTATCAGTATTGGACAGGCTCGTGCGGCATCAGCACTGGCCCGTGAAGGCCGATACGCTGAAGCAAGAGCAATAATGCTATCTAAGTAAATGTTGCGCCACAAGGCGTAAATACATACACACAGGAGGTCTTCTAGATGACTACAAAATTTTCACACGTCAAAGGATCTGAAGTAGAGTTTAAGGGTGGCGGTTTACGTGACTTTTTTGTTTACAAAGATCTTGGCGTGGCAGATGCAACACACGGCCGTGTGCTTGCTCATATTACTCGAGCTAACTTGCCCCCAGAGAATTCAGGTGGCACAGGTTGGCACATTCACGTAGCCGAGTTCCAAATTGTTTATATGTTAAAGGGCTGGGCTAAGTTCATGTATGAAGACAAGATCCATCTAGTCGAAGCAGGCGACTGCGTACAGCAACGTCCAGGCATTGTACACTACCTATACGACTACAGTCCAGACATGGAGTATTTAGAAATTATTACCCCAGCAGATTATGGTACAGAACCGGCAGAAGGTCCTTGCACTATACCCAATCCTACTCCCTGGGAGTAACCAATGACCTTAGTTTACATACACGGCGCCAGCGCGACCAGTGAAAGTTTTAACTACATTAGAAGTAAACTGGGCAATGGTATAGACATCAACTACGATAGTCGTAATGGGTTTGAAAACAATCTAAATGACATGATAGAGCAATTAAAGAATGTCAAAGATATAGCATTTATAGCTCATAGTCTAGGAGGTGTATATAGTTTACATATTGCCAACGCTATACCCGAGCAAGTTCGAGGTGCTGTTACACTGAGTACTCCGTATGGTGGTGCAGAAGTAGCAGAAGTGGTTAAATTCTTTTTACCATTTAGCCGTCTAATGCGCGACATTGGTCCTAGCAGTTGGGCAATGAAACAAGCTGACAACATCAAAATACAGCATCCGTGGACTAATATTGTTACCGTAAAAGGACAAAGCCCGTTCATGCATGAGCATAACGATGGCGTTGTGACCATAGCTAGCATGAAGCACCACGAAGATATGGAACTGATTGAAGTAGACTACAACCACTACGAAGTCGTACTAGCTGAACCGGTGATTAAACTAATTAAAGAAAGAGTAAAAAAGTTCAAGAAATAGTTGCTTTTTTAACGAAAAGCATATATAATAGTACAACAGCAAAAGTTGTTGTAAGACACAAACATACACACAAGGAGAATAATATGTTTACATCATTTGATACCATCATTGACACCATTCAAAGTGCTCAAACTAAATTCGTAGAAACCTACGTTACAGACAAAAAGATCCAAACAGAATTAGTCAAGCTAACAGAAGCCCAAGCTAAATTTGCCAAAGGCTCTTATCAAACCTCATTGAGCCTTGCTCAAGCAGTTTATAAAAGTGCAACTGAAGCAGTTGCTACTAAGAAAGGAGCTTAATATGAGCGACTTTACACCAAAACTACCAGAAGTAAAATTCAACAAAAACGGTTACGAAATCCGTGCTGACATCTTAGCCATGGCCAAAGACCATGTTCAGAACGAGTTCAACGTTAAGTTCCAAGGTTGGGAATTAACTGCCGCTCGTGATGAAAAGACTGGACAGATTGTCAGCACAGTCAGCATGCCAGAGTTTCCAGGAATGGACAAAGTACTTGAGGCTGCTGAAAAGTTCTATGGCTTTGTTAATGCCGGAGTCAAGAAGTAAGCATAGCTTTTAGTAGGTTGATACTATAAAAACTAAAAAGGGCTCTTCGGAGCCCTTTTATTATGATCTAAGTTTTGCTAGTCGCAATCCTTGGAATATTTTAAACCACATCCACCCAGCATCGAACTCAAACCAACGACGGCTTAGTTTAGGGTTAGCAGGATCCAAATGATGGTTGTTGTGCAGTTCTTCACCGCCTATTAAGATACCCCAAGGAACAACATTGCGACTGTGATCTTTAGTTTCACCGTTGCGATAACCCCACCAGTGGCCAATGCCGTTGATAAACCCAGCGGCCCAGAATGGTATCCAAATCATCTGTACACCCCACACCAAGAATCCCCAAGGTCCAAAGAACAATAGATCTATGATCAGCATTAGAAGAATACCGAGGCGGTGGTGAGGAGTATACAGTTTTCGTTCAATCCAGTCTTTAGGTGTGCCCATGCCGTATTTCATAATCATACCAGCATCGCTGCCTGCACGATTGTAATACTTGACCCCACCAAAGACCAAGTTCCAGATACCAAATACGTGCGGGCTATGCGGGTCGCCTTCTACGTCTGTGTTCTGATGATGCTTGCGATGCACTGCAACCCATTGCTTAGTAGTCATGCCTGTGGTCAACCATAACCAAAAACGCATAAAGTGACTTAGCACAGGATGGAACTCTATACCTCTGTGGGCTTGTCCTCTGTGTAGGTACATGGTAACGCAAATTATGGTAATGTGTGTTGCTACTAGTGTGTATATAATTTCAGTCATTATTCAACAGCTCTCAGTGAAAAAAGTTTAGGATGCATTTTGCCCCAGTTTCGCATGATTACTGCTGCCTCTGCGTTGGCTTCATTTTCTTGTGGACTACCTGTAGCGCCAGGGTCATCACCGTTTAGATCACCGGCTACGTCTTGTCTATAGTGTACTAGCTCGTGAGCCAATGTACGACACACATCCATAATATGTCTATCTTTAACTGTGATCATAATATGACGTTCACCGTAGCCACCAAAACTACTGTTCTTTACACTGCGGTCGTGATCAAATACAATGTCAAATTTTGGTAACTGTTCTAGTTCTAGATGTTCAGCGGCATAGCGTATAAAGCTATGCAGAATCTTGTAGGTACTTTTACGATCAAGACTTTCAGTTAGTAGCTCGCGGATTTTCATTTCTTAGCCTTCTTTGGCACACGCGGTGGCAATGCTTTGATGTTTTTACCTTTATCGGCTCGATTAAATTCTTTAGCAACACTCTGCTTCATGCCAACTTTTTTAGCAAACTCTGGATTGTGAGCACTAGCGGCCATTAGGGTTGCCTGCGCTTGGCTAACAGAACGTTCGCCTATGTTTCTATCTATTCCACGGCTTTGAACTCCGCCCTTTCTACGCTTGGCAGCAAGCTCGCCAATACCGTGACGTATCTGCTCTAGATTCTGCTCTAGTCCCATAAACATTCCGCCCTTGGCCAGACGTGTGATCTTTTCCCAAGCAACTAGGTCATCACTTTCTGCTAGGTCAGCTAGTTCTTTTAACTGAGCACGGGCACTCATGATGCGTCCTTTTAAGGTCATGGAATTGGCTTTTTCATGCCCGTAGATCCTTGGATTATTAGGTTCCGAAGGATCCATTTCAATCGGTGCTTCTTTTACTGACTGTTGCTTAGGTTTATTAGCAGTTGGATAAGCAGTATCTCCATATTTTACTTTGTCAGCCACAGGACTGCCGCCTTTCATAGCGTCTTTTACTTTAGTCCATAGACTGCTGTCTTGATTTTCTAATAGGTCAGTTACTTTCATATTGTACTTATCTCTGTTCAATCCAACTTAGACTGGCCACGGCTTTTTTGTTGGCAGCTTTGGCGGCTATGGCAATTGTTACCGTATCGCTGACTGTGCCCATACTGCCACGGCCTAACTGTAGATCTGCTTGGTTGCTTAGGTCAATCCTAACTGCGGCGCCTGATGTGACAAATCCTGAATCAAACTGTGTGCCATTTGTGACAGCACCTGTTGCTGTGTAGTTGTATTGCGTAAATGCGTTGGCATCTGGCATATCTACCCAAGTGCCGTTGAGTGTGGCGTTACGTAGAACTTTATAATAGATGTCAGTGTTGTCCAGTGTGTTGGCCACAAAGTTTGTGAGAATAACAACTGCTTCTAGTGCTGTGGGTTTCATACGAACACTGACCACAGGATAAAAAGTTAAGGCGTCGTCTAATGTGATACCAGTCAATGGAGTTAGTATGTTTTCCGGAATACCCTGTTTAACTAGTCGTCCTTCTACTAGTACGCTGTTGGATCCTTGATACAAATGATGTGTGCCCGCGGCACCACCAAAGTTTTCAAGTTCTAGTCTAATAGGTAAAAACGGAGTTCTACTCCAAGGCAATAACAGTCTATTGCCAGTGTTGAATGTGTGTATGACACGGGGCAGGCCGTTCATAATGTAACTGAATGATATCTGTCCAGCGCCATACCATTCATAATCCATGGATATCATCTGCTGTGCTAGGGGATTCGCTGTAAAGCCGCTAGGGCCAGCACCATCAAGTTTGTCACCATTCCAGTTGGCGCGGGTTATGCGTTCAGTGACTAGGGATCCGGATGCTGTGCTAGATAACACAACAGCATATTCTGGTTGTCCATTAGCATCTAATGTGCCGCTGTCTTCAAAATAAAATCCATCGGACCCATCAAACAGGCCAAATCTACGTCGAACTCCTACTACTGGCATTTCTAATCTAACTGAGAAAGTCAGTGTGTTCATGCGGCCTGCTGTATACCTCATTACACTTCTAGTCTGTCTTACCACTTTAGAACCTAGGGTAGATGTTACCGTCATGTCAACAAGGCCTTGATTTGTGAGAAATGTTGCTGATGCTCCACTAGCAGTGCTCTCATCCCATACATCAGTTTCTTTACCGTATTGGAATGTGTTGTAGAACAAAGTCTCTAGTGTTTGTACTTTGAGACGACCCTTGCTGTCTATACTAGAACTGACTCCGGAACCTTCGCCTGAACCTACTAGGTTAACGTTGGCACGAAGCACAGGTTGGCCAATGGCATTGTACTCCATAGTTTTATGGAGGTCATTGAGGTTAGGTTCTGAACTGTGGTCGTAGTTAGTAGAGTTTACTGTACGACCGTTAACATCTATTGTCATTGATTAGAATCCGTTGGTTGCTGAGTTATGAAATATTCTACCTGTCCATGTGGATGTTTTGGTAATAGTAGGTGTAGAGTAACTCACAACCATTGTGCCAGGTCCAGTGTTATTACCGAACATGATCCTAATTGGATAATAGACATTTTGTGTTAGGCTGATAGTGCCACTTTGTTCAGTGGTACCATGTAGGCCTCCGTTTTGCACCACAGCGTTGGTATGAGTATATCCTTCAATGGCATTGGGACCTATCCACATGTAACTGGCATCGTCTGTGTTAGTGAAAAAGGTGTATGTTTCTGTTGTTGGCGCAAGGAAATAACCTATCAACAGAATAGAATTGTATTGAGGCTGCGAAGTGATATTCAATGTGACCAAAGTGCCCTGTGTTTCAGTCACAGGTGCAACCACAGGATTGTCAAAGAACTCTAGATCATCATTTGTTGGTGTAAAGTCGAGGCCAAAATAACCGTTAGCATTAGTAGTTCCAACTCTGTTGTAGAAATAAATGTCCGGATCAAATGTGATGCCGGCAATGTTTATCCAGGGACGCCCTTGAACTAATCCGCCTGTGTTGGGATTGTCAACAATAGAATTATTAGAATATTTTGTGGGTAGGGCATCTATATCGTACGTATTATTCACACGATAATAAGGCTGAGTTATGTCGCCACCTGCCTGTCTTTTAGTCTGTGCTAAATCTAATTTGGCTGCTTGTCTTTCTTCTCTAGTTGCTAATTGTGCGATTCCGTTTGCTGACATATTATACCCCCTGCTGATTTGGATACATGCTAGGATCTTTTACACGAATATCATGTGGATGTTTAGGGCCGTTTACGCCACCTCCTGCATGTGTAGTCACAGCTTCAATGCCAGCTGTTTTCTCATTGGGGCTATTTGCATAAGGTTGGCAATCAGTAGGTTTATCAGCAAGATCTACAATTTGTCTAAATCTGTTGATGTCATCACCTGCATGAGTCAACGGACTATCTTGTCCAACTTCTTCAGGTGGTGCCATTATAATCAGTTCAGCCGACTGTTCTGGCTCTGCTGTTCTATCTAATAAAGCTATTATATCAGCTATTAATTCATGCATTCTCATAATCAGGTCCTAGTCTAATATTTAGTGTAAATATAGCACTATGATAAACAAAGAACCCTTCGTAAACTTAATTAAAACTCTTAAAGACAACGGCAAATATCGCGTGTTTAATGATATTATTCGCGAACGTGGTGACTTTCCTAAAGCTATTTGGTACGGGCCTTACAACATTAAAAACATTGTAAACTGGTGTAGTAACGATTACTTAGGAATGGGACAGCATAAAGTTGTGCTAGATGCTATGCACACAGCTTTAGATCAAACGGGATCGGGATCGGGTGGTACTCGTAACATTGGTGGTACTAGTCACTATCATGTGGCGTTAGAACACGAGCTTGCTCAACTACACAACAAGGCCAAGGCGCTGTTGTTTAGCAGTGCTTATGTAGCCAATGAATGGGCATTGATTGCCCTTGCTAAAATAATTCCTAACATTGAATATATCAGTGATGAGAACAATCACAACAGCATCATTGTAGGCATTAGCCATAGTAAAGCTAAGAAAAGTGTATTCAAACACAATGATATGCAGATGCTAGAAGAGATGGTTAAAGCCAGCAAAGAAGCAGGCAATGTTCCTTGTATTGTATTTGAAAGTGTCTACAGTATGGACGGGGATGTAGGTGATATTCGCGGAGTGTGTGACATTGCTGACAAGTATGAAGCTATTACCTATATTGACGAGGTTCACGCTGTTGGCCTATACGGACACACAGGTGCAGGCAAAGTAGAAGAGCTAGGATTAGAAGGACGTATTGATTTTATCAACGGAACGTTAGGCAAAGCCTATGGAGTGCAAGGCGGTTATGTAGCAGGTGATGCTATAGTAATGGATGCTATTCGTTCAGTAGCCGCAGGTTTTATCTTTAGTACTAGTATGAGTCCTGTATTGTGTGCCGGTGCATTGGCAGCAATCAAATATCTCAAAGACCATCAGGAAGTTAGAGACAAGCATCAAGAACGTGCTCGTAAACTAAAGCATAGATTAAAAGTAGCTGGATTGCCTGTTATGGATATATCATCTACTCATATTGTTCCTGTGCTAGTAGGTGATGCTAAACGTTGTAAGGCCATGAGTGATGCATTGCTCAACGAACATAACATCTATGTACAGCCAATTAACTATCCTACAGTTGATGTGGGAACGGAGCGGTTACGTTTTGCACCTACTCCGTTTCACGATGATGGTATGATTGAAGACTTGGTCAAAGCCCTAGTCGAAGTTTTTAATACAAACTGATTAGTTGTGTAATACCAAACACCAGTGCCGCAGTGGTCTGTTGGTCAGCAGCCGCTTCTTCTAATTTTTCTGTACTAATCAAATCTTGTAGAATCTCTTTGGCTTCACTGGGGCTTAGTTGTCCAGCACCCACAGCTTGGTGTACTTCTAAAGCATACTGAGCACGTTCTGCGGCCCATGTATTACCGCTGTTTATTAATTCTGTTAATACACTCATTAGAATCTCCCTTGTACTGACCCTGCTAAGATGTCAGCTTGTTGTTGAATAATTTTCTTTTTAAGATCGCAGTACAATGGACTTACGGGACCTGTCTTCAAACGCTCTTGGTACTCTTGTATTGTTTTGTCCATAGTGCTGGTTAATTTACTAATGTCTCTAGTTGGTTTTGTTTTTGCATAGATACTAAACCATTCTACACTCTTTGATAACTCATTGACTTGTGCTGTTTGATCAGCTTTACAATCAAATCTGCGTGCCTGTTGTTGTATGTCTGTAATTACTTTGGCTTGATTGACATCCCAACGACTAGGAATTTTTTCCATAATGCTAGCACAACCGGTTAGTGCAAAAAATGCACATACTGCAATTAGTCTTTTCATTCGTTCATTCTCCATTTGTTATCTGGTAATCCGTAGTCCCACTTTGGATCCATCTCAACATTCCATCTAGTGGTAGCAACGTGGAAATCTGGTACCTTCATTTCTTTAGGATTACTCGCCGGTTCAAGAATAACAATGCGATTGTTTGGTTGTGCGGCAAATTGACCATTATCACATTTGATAAAGTTAAAACTTTTGTGATCCTCAACGTCTTCACTATGGCCACAATCTATTGTATTAAAATCTGGATGCGCGGAATCTACAGTAAAGAGATACTCACCTTCCAACCAAGATCCATCTTTCATTTTGATTTTACATCTCATGTTTGCTATCATTGCTTTTTTAATCACAGTGATATCATAAGACATGCTGTTCCACAACTGTAAAAAATCTAAAGGATATGGGTCACCTTCAATAGGTTTCCAACAATATGCGTGTAGTGGAAGTTTATCATATAACGCACCATATTGATTTAAGTATGATTCAATACGAAACGCTTGGCTACGTTGGCTTTTGATCGTGATCCACCAACAGGGTTCAAGTTCTCCGTGTCCTTTTTCAAAGTCATAAAGAAATTCTCTACGAACAAAACATTTTACTGGCGGAAGATTTGCCACTAAAAAACTCATTTTTTCTTAGCCTTACCAGATTTCATGTTAGCCATCCAATGTGCTAGTTGTCCTTTGCGACCACCTTGTTTGGCAGTCTTGCGTAAACTACTTACACTTGCTTTAGTGTTTACACCGTAACGCTTGGCATCGCCTTTGTCTTGCGGATTACGTCCATCAGCAAAGTTTTCGTTATTCATACTCTCGCCACCGCCGTCACCACCACCGCCCATATCTCCGCTGTAGCCTGCATCAAAGCCGTAGCCGCCGTAAGGTCCTGGCCCCCATGCGCCTGGGCCGTATGATGCACGTCTAGCTTTTCTGCGCTTACGTCTACGTTCTTCAAGTTGTTCTAGTTCTTCTTCCATAGAGCCGCCAACTAGTTTGCCGCGCAACCCCTTTTGACTCTTTTCAGGACTGCCTAACACAGTGCCCTTTACATCAATTTTAGCTTTGGCCTTAAGTTGTCCAGCTGGCCCAGATTTTTGTCCTACTTTGTCTCCTGCAAACTCTTCGTCTACATTAAAAGTTGGATCAACCTTTTGACGTGGCATACCTTTAGGTTGATTAGGATCGACAGGATCGATATCAGTAGTAGTAAGACCTGTCTTTTTTAATGCATCGATGTACTTGTGTTCCTCTTCTTCGCTACCAAAAGAAAATATAGTACTAGGTGGTCCTTGGCCAAAGTCGTGTTTGCCCAGTCCTTTCATATTGCTTATGTGCTGACCTAACTTGTACCAGTCATAAACATCGTCAACATCTACACGAACAGTGCCTGCTGGCATAGTTGGTTTCGTTTCTGGTCCTGGTGGAGGATCATTTGGATGATAATCCTCTCTAGGACGCTTAGGAGTAAATTCACTCGCTCTCATAAGGTATTCCTGCAAGCCCGCAACCAAAGCGAGCAAGGCCTTCTATCATATCATAATAGAATTGAGTAATTAGTTGCACCATGATTGCTTTGCATCACCAAAATATTCACGAGCAAATCCATTTGCAATCAATCCGGCACGTAGACTCTGTCCATTGATTAGAATGTCACCGAGAACACGACCACCAAACTTGTCCCATCCATATAGAGTTGCCTGAAACTTTCCACCTTGAGCGGCTGCGGTGGCAATTGCATTTTTAGTGAAAGCAGAGGCAGCTTCACCTCTTTGGGCTTCACTAGGACATTGTGCTCTGTGTCCTTTTTCTGGTGTGTCAACACCAAAGACTCTGACAGCCAATTCTGGTTTAAGTGGTGGTGGTAGAAAGGGTGCGGCGATAACAACTGTATCGCCATCCGTTATTCTTAGTATCTGTGCGTCATAGGTAACGCCCTTGGGTGTTTTTTGTGCAAAAGCAATTAGGGGAACTGCCAGCAATAATAGTAGAAACTTCTTCATCAAATACTCCGTTATATTAGAAGTATTTATTCATAAAAATAGGAACCTACGTTCCTAGCTGGTTACGAGTTCCAGCACCACTCAATCTGTGTGGACGGTTTTATAATGTGCCGCCGCAATGTGGGCACGTTTTTTTATGTTCTTCTTTGACCTGCTTAAGAGTTTTTTTTAGTTTTCTAGCTTCACTAGTAAGACTTTTGATAGTGGTTCGGCAACGTTCTGATTTTGTTTTATCAAACTCTTTTTTAAGGGTAGCTCGCATTCTATTAAGCCTTCCCTCAAACACTTCTAAATATCCCGACAGTGATTTAGTGTCATTTGCCATACATTATTTCTATACATATTATTTAATAGATTTAAGATTACAGTATGATTACAAGATTAAAAACTGTTGTTAAACCACCCTACTCGCTTACCGTCAGCAATACGCTTATCATATGCTTCTACTGAGCTAGGAAAGCGCCAGGCCCATACGGCAACTAGTGCCATAAAGATGCCTGTGTATATAACACCACGCATAGGAACTCCGCCACCAATCATTATCATTAGACTAACACTCATTGATGCCAGCATAAAGAACTTTAGCTTTAAGGGGAACACACGTTTTTGATTCCAGTTTGTAATAAACGGTCCAAAGGTCTTGTGATTCATAATCCAGGCATGCATACGTGGACTGCTTTTAGCAAAGCAATAGGCCGCAAAGACCACAAAGGGACTATAGGGCAGGCCCGGAGTGATAACTCCAATGTAAGCCATACCTAAACTTAAAAATCCTAATATTTTCCAAAAAAACTGTTTCATAATCCCCACCCTTTTTCACTTTTCTTAGCCTGTTGGTCAAATCCGTTTTTGCACAGCACTCTAGTACAGACTTTAGGATTACTGTCTAGTTTAAAAGGCTTATCAAAGATGTTGCCGTAACTAGATCCTACTCTGCACCATCCTCTGTAGACATAACCAAAATAATCAATTACTATTTGATCAACGCCTGCCCAGCACAAATGGCCTTTGTAATCAGTATATAGTTGATTTTCAACCCACTCAATTGGTTTTTGTTCTTGCTCTGGTATTTCTATGTTGTTTTCTTTAGCCCAATAATCAAATTGATCTTTGGTATAGTTTAGATAGCGATCGTTGCCCTTGTTATGGTTAGCAAATAATAGTTTTAACTTGACGTTTAATCCTTGATGCTTTAACAGACTATAAGTTTCTACTGCACGAGCCCATTTAAGTGCCCATGGTTCTGCGTTTATCACAATAGGTAACGATGCTATTGATCTAGTACTGGACAACAAATTAACAACTTCTAAAAAATGTGAAGTATTACCACTACCGTGCCATGCTAATGTAACTACATTGAGACGAGGATTAGCATTGCGCCACCAAGTTAAATCAGCAGACGCATTTGTAGTTAAATCAAATTTAAATCGTTGATCGGCACAAGAAGTAATAATTTCACGAACTGGTTGACTAATCGTAGGTTCACCTCCTAGAAACTCTAATTGAACAGTTTCGTGGGAGGTGATACTTTCTTTGAGATTATCAAACGCTTTTAATACCTGCTCATGATCGAGCATTGGATTACTGCCATCGTGATAATCACCATGACAGTAATTACATCTAAAATTACATTGATTTCCTATTTGCCACTGTATTTTTAAAGGGTTCACGTTAAGTACTCAAGCCATGCAGGATGTCTAATATTGAACGGCATCTGCTTTCTTGTATTTACTAATTCATAGTAGTCTGGGCGGTGAGGCTTACGCATTGGCTTAGGTACTAGTTTATCACCTTTATTGGCATTACATGGTGAACAGGCAGTAACAGAATTCTCAAATACACTTTTGCCGCCCTTGCTGGTAGGCACTACGTGATCAAGAGTGCAGTCTCGCTTTTCTAATTTAGTGCCGCAGTATTGGCAGACATATTTGTCGCGTAGATAAACATTCGATCTTGAAAATCGAATAGTAGTCTTTGGCTTCATATACTCGCGTAACATTAGCACACTGGGTACTGGGGTTTCCCAACGAGCCGATCTTACAATCCAATTATCATACCAAGCCAATACACTGGCCTTGTCTAAGACCATGTATTTGATAGATTCTTGCCAATCAACAACTGAAAGTGGCATATAGCAGACTGGATTACCGTCAGCATTCAACAACAAAGTGTCTGACATGATGTACCTTCTTACGGGGATAAAACTATATTATATACTCTTTTGAGTATTTATGCAAGTGTATTTTGAGCAAATTCTTGTCCAGAACGCTCTAAAACTTGCACCCATTGATCTTTAAGATCGTGCTCAAAAACCAATGTTGGATCACTAGTGGCTGTACACCAGCTAGTTTCTGGGCTCCACGGTGGAACCCCTTTGATTTCGCCCAATAGTTGATTTGGACTCCATCCACACATTCCTAAAAACATACGCCATTGACTAGGGACATGCCCCATGGCCAGTCTTGGTAATATATCTTCTGCAGAGCTAATACTAAAATGTTTATTGACTAACATGGTATTGCTACATCGCCAGTCATTAGTGTGTAAGAAACTAAGACTCTTTACGTTGATAGGTCCGCCTAGATATAGGTAACCAGGTAGGTCTAATTCTATACCTATCTGTTGGGCAAATTCAGTAATAGTCATTTGACTACGTTTGTTTAACACTAGGCCTAAACTGCCGCTGGCATGATCTTCTGTGATAAGAACCACAGTTTTATACCAGAAGGTGCCTTTAACTGCTGGCGGCGCTATTAATAATTGACCTGCATGACTCATACTCATAGTTATGTCTTAGACAAGTCTTACAAAACGATCTAGGTTTTGCGAACGTTGTGCAGCCTTTGTTTCTTTATTCTGCGGAATTTCAAAATATATTGTAAACCACTGACTAGCTTCTTCGGGAGTGTTAAATTGTTTGCTCAGGTATTGCTGACCTTCTGATTCGCTCAGAGCAAAATCAATTTGTCCTTGCCAATTAGTTTGCCAATTAGGTCCGGCAGCTTTTCTCATTAATGTAAATCGATTAACATCTCGGCCATCGTGGTGTTGGAATAAGCCACCGCTTGTGCCGCCATCACCTAGTATAGCAGAGTCAAAAGACGATTCTGCTTCTATGTTAGCTAACATTCCTACTATGTGATTAGCAGATAGTCCTTTAGACTTAAGGTAACTAACTATCTGTTTAGAGCTTACTGGGTTGGATATCACTTGCCCTGAGGCAGTAGGTGATACATTTGTGCTACTTGGATTTGGATCAATTTTTCCTGATTGAGGTACAGGCGTAATCGATGTTATGCCTTTGTTCTTTAACAGTTCATTAAGTTTACCTACAGTTTCTGGTCCAGGATCACCATCAACCTTTAAGCTATTGTCTTTTTGGAACCGACGAACCGCACCCGCTGTCTCAGGACCAAACACACTGTCTGCACCGTATTTAGATAACGGGTATCCTAATGCCATCAATGCTTGTTGGATCTGCTTTACTTCGTTACTCTTTGCATACAAATTAACAGGCACTGTTAATGGGCCTGCTTGCTTGCCACTTTGTCCCACAGCAGGCGTAGTTGTGTTGGTTGTTGAGGTAGACTGACTTCTAGGCTTGTCTGTTGGCGTAGTTGTAGATTTAGAGGAACCCGATGCAACTTGATTAGCAACTTCTAAATATGTTCCCATGGTTGCATGTACACCGTCTGTTAACGGCTTTCCGTTAAGATCAATAACTTTTACATCGCCTATTGCAGATTTAATTGCAGTTCTAACTGCCTCTTGATAATCGCCGCCATAATACTTTGCCAGTCCAGGGCCGCGGCCTGGGCCATTAGGAAATAGCATAAAGATTACAGTAGCACCTTGTGCTTGTACTTTGTTAACTACATTGGCAACATTAGTTGCAATTTGATTTGGATCTCTAGGAGGCTTTTTAGTTTCCATTGAAAATCGCATAGCATTAGCTGTATCGTTTGCTCCTTGAGAAACTAGCACTGTAGCACCTTTTGGAACTTTAGCAATATTAGCTAACATTGCGCTGTCGGTACTGCTTTTACCACCAATGGCAAGGTTTACCCAATTCTTACCGCCAGCTTGAGCAACTGCCACTGCATGACTATCTCCGATAGTATAAAATTTAGTTGCATCTTCTAATAGTATCTTGAATTCTTTAAATCTCATTTTCGTGAGCCCCAATCTGGAAGTGGGCCGCCGTATTTTCGACCTTTAATTCGATGGCCACCCACTACCACACGGCTGTCTGGGCTTTTGCCCAATTTGTGGCTCTTGTTGCCGTCACGGGCGCGAAGCCCTTGACTTTTACAACTGGCTAGTTGGCTGGCTCCAAGGTCGTCGTCTGGGACTGAACTTTTGCATAACTTTGTAGAAGCTTTGCCTTCGTCAATAGGGATGATTTCATATATTCGCATTATGATATATTTATTGATTTATGTACTCGTAAACATTTAACCATTTACGTTTGCCTACAGTAGCTTTTAAATGCGTTAAATCAGCACAAGTATGCCATCTCATCCGAGTTAGCTCTTCTTCAGGAATTGGAGTTGTTTCTAAAGGAACTCCTTCTTTCTCTGCAATTTCTTCTGCAATATCTAAGAAGCTATGTGCTAATCCACTACCAGCATTCCAAATACCACTGCCTTTAACAGTTTTAATAAAATCAATATGCAACTTACAGATATCACCTACGTAGGTCCAATCTCGTTTTATCTTGTCTGCGTCTTCCCAAACGGTAATCTTACCTTCTTTTCTAGCCTGTTGTTGCCATTTATAGATAGCATTAGCGCGACTGCCGCGAAGGTGCATCCATTTGCCGTAGACGTTGAAGTAACGAAATCCTTGTACAAATGCCCTATGGTCGGGTTGTCGAAATACCCAACGGTCAAACAGATACTTTGACCAAGCATACGGAGTTTGTGGGTTACAAACTGCGTGTTCACTAAAATCTTTGGTGTTGCCGTATATACTACTTGAACTAGCGTATTGTAGATTGACTTGATGATGTTGACATTGATTAAACAACCAGCAACTAAAATCAAAGTTTTGTAGCATGATTTGATCTATATCAACTTCACGCATGTCAGCAATGGCGCCAAGATGTATAACCCAATCATATGTGCTAACATCAGGCCAATTGGTTTGATCGGGATCCCATTCCCACCCATCTACGTGCCAACCTTCGTTAGCCAACCAACCTGTCATATTACGACCAATGAAGCCTTGATCGCCCGTTACTAGAATTTTCATAACTGCCTCACTAAAATATTTAGCGAGCAGTGTTGTCTTAGTGTAGAATATGAGTATACATTACTTTTTCTACAGTTTTTCTACGCTCTAGTTTATTGGTACTACCTAATACTACAATAACATATTCTTGCCCGTCATTCTTTACTACTAATGCAACGCACCACCCTGCCGGAGTAGTATATCCGGTTTTAGTAGTAACAATGTTGTCAAACTCTAATAGTAATTGTGTATTAGTATGTGGAAGTACTATACGTTTGTTCTTCTTTTTAATTTGTGCATCAAATAGAGCTTGCTTTTTTATACTAGCATCATTTATAAGCCAGTAACTAGATGCAGTTACAATTATCTCGGCAACATCAACGGCTGTGCTGGTATTGCGTACACCCAATCCAGATGCATCTTCAAAGTGAGTATTCAAAATATCCCACTCTTTAACCTGCCAGTTCATACGATTAATAAACTCAGTGCGGCCGCCAGGATAATCCTCTGCCAATGTCTCAGCTGCCGCGTTATCACTTCGGACCAGCATGGCATTGATTAACTCTAATCTAGTATACAGTTGTCTTGGAAGATTGCTTGGCACTCTAGTACTAAGCATTAAACGGCGTGATAAATCTTTATCGTAATCTAACGTTACCATAGCCGTCATTAGTTTAGTAATGCTGGCAATGGGCCTGATAACTTCAACACTTTGAGATACTATTGTTTTATTAGTTGTGGTGTTATGTACATAGATACTAGGATTAGTTTTAGCTAAACTTATACTGGGGAAAGTTATCGCTAGCACTAACATCAATTTTATGAATTGCATTATGAATCCTTATCCTCTATCTTGGGAATATGGTCAGTCCATCGTAGTACGAACCAATCACGTTGCCCTTCGTTTTTAAAACTCCAAAGCCATCCGTTCATAGGAGTACCACAATTATTTTCTTCAGCCCATGTGGACATTTCTTTGTGCAAGTCTTCTGGGATTTGTCCTTTTTCAAACTTCAATCCCGGAAGATTAAACATTCCTACGTTACAGTTTTCCATTGTCATTATTTAATATTTCAGAGAATTTTAAAAGGAACATACTTCGTTTCTTTTCACTATAAAAATCTAAATGTATTCGATGTTCACCATAGCCGCCGTCTGGTTTTATAATCCATTCATTATGTTCACGCACAGTAAATCCTAATACACGTTTCATCTTATTTCGTAACATAAACACAGTTTTAGGTTGTTCTTGTTGCAAAATAGTTCTAATCTGTTGCCACTGATCAACTGTTAGTATTATTGGCTTCATGATTTTTAGTCAGTTCGCAAATCATAATAAATCTATCAAATGCTTTTCGCACACTAGGATTAGTTAACAACTTGTCAGCTTCTGCCTGCATGGCTTTAACACCTGCTTCGGCGGCTTCTCTGTAGCTACACCATTCTAGTGCATATTGCTCCTTGCCAAAGGCTTTGGCCAAAGCCTTCCATGCTTTCAACTGTGCAGGAGTTAATGGTTGATCTCGTGCAGGTACTCGTAGAGCACTGGCATCCATAATGCTTTTACTAATAGCATCTTCAGCCACACGTCCGGCGGCAATCATAGGAGCATAGGCAGGATCAACATTGAACCTACGACTAGACCCGCCAGGGTATACATCAACTAAATGTGTTCCTTTAGGAAAGCTGTCGCAGAACTCTGCTGAGTATGTACTGTGTGGTACATACCGTCTTCCTTTTTTAACATAAAATATAGTTTCATTAGACATTATATTACCAACCAAACTGCAATTAGATAAGTCAAATAGTGTGCCAATTGATCTAGTCCTAGATGATTCCAAAACTGTGGAGTAGTAATATCTCTATTACCAAAATTCATTTTAGTCCAATCAACGTGATAATGTATCACTGTATCTAGCAAAGCAATGGCCAGTGCAATACCAATACTAACATCTACTGCTATAAAGATTATCAAGGTAGCTAGGCCATGTTTGAGACTGTGTACGATCCCAGTCCAATTTCCATAGATGCCTTTGTGTTTAACTTCTTCATCGGTTTGGATTACAAAGTCAATGTACCAATGTTTTATAAACAGTAGTGCCAAGGTGATAAAGACAGTATCAAACATGATGTTCTATTCCAGTGAAGTTATGCTATTTTACAACATTTTTGATTTTCTGTCAACTGATTCAATTATAATATCATTCCATCTTAGGGCAAACAACGTACCATGTTTTGGACTACGTATATTAACAGTCCACCATTTGTCATACTTGCCGCCTTCGTATATGAACCAATCTTTATACTTCTGTCCTAAGTTGCTTTGGCACCAAGCATACAGTTGTTCTTTCTGTGCCCAATCTTTTTGAACTTTGTAGTAACTAAAATGGCCTAGGTACTCGCGCACCACACGCCCAAAGTCTGGATTGCTTTCTCCTGGTAGGCGGTCTTCATGCGTCATTCTCTACGAACTTTTCTAGCAACTCAAAATTAGATTCTGCCCGCTCAATAGCTTCGAGTGCCTTTTGCAATGCAGGATTGGTTTTAACCAATTGTTCACGCTTGAGTTGTTTATCACGTTGTTCACGTGCCCATTGCAACAACGATTGAGTCTCGCCAGTTAATTCTACAGTAGCATAACTAGTGCTCATATTCATCCAGTTGTTACCGTCAAACACCTGCATGTCATTGCCCCAAATGCGTATCATACCTTGCATAGGATTAGTGTTATTTTGATTAACATATGGTACACTGGTGTTACCTCCGCTAACCATAACATTGCCGTTTCCCATTAGTCCTTTAATCATTTTCTAGCTAACTCCAATAACATAAGATACTTTTGATAAGCCTTTTCCACAGAAGGATTAGATTCTCGTACTGCTCGATCTACGCTTTCCTCGCGCCACAACCTTTTACCGTACTCAGCATCGTCTGTTAGTCTATCCATTAGCTCTTGTTCTCTAATCAGTCTTTCAAGATTATCACTAGATAAGTGTATAGCTTTCATAGGTACTACTTGAACTTCTGCGTCAAGGGGTAACTTGCCATCCCACATATAATATGGCATACGCCTTGTATACTGATTGTATGATTTACTATCTTCGATACGTGCTTCAAACTTAGATTCAAAGTATTTTAGATCACGAGGAGATTCTTCTTGATATTTGTAGGACATCATTGTTCATCAAATACTTCGTAAGCATTACGTTCGGAGTCCCAATGCCGCATATCGTAGAAGTTAAAGTGGACACAATATCCAACCAGACCTGCTTCAATATCTAATCCTGCATGACTTTGTCTAACGGTCCAGTTAAACATAAACGATACTAGAGTAAAATCACGAGTAAGTTCTAACTCAATAAACTTATGATCGAATGGTGTTGCGTATACCCGACACCATAAGTTTTTAAACGTAGTACTCCACGGATTACGTACATTGAAGTTTAAACTAATCATTTGTCAGCATTCTTCGCTAGACAATTCTGCCTTCCATTGAGCAGCCTTTTGTTTCATGCTCTCAGGATTTTGTTCAATCTCGTCAATTGCGTGGCGCAATGCTTCTTCAACAAGTTGGTTAAAAGTAATATCACGTTTGTGTGCAAGTTTCATATATTCAAACAGTTCTGTGTCTGGAATATCGACAGGAACACTTACACGAGTATCATAGTTTTCACCTGCAGAAATAGACAAACACTTCTGAATAAAGTCATCATCTACTTCTAAATCAATATAGGTAACATCATCCCACGCTTCGTCTTTGTTAACATCTCGACGCTTGGCTTCTTTTTTATTTTTCTTGCGAAAATTTTCGTTAATCATACGATAAGCACGTTGATGCAAAAAGTCATGTGCTTGTACTTCATAGACCGTTTGATCCTTAGTATCAAAAATAATAGTAAAACTATGTCCGTCATGATCACCATTCCACGAGTCTAGTGCGTAGGCATCGGACCCGTAGCATTGCCAAGTATAGCTACTACCTTCGGTAATACGGTAGTCAACAATTTCCATAAATTCTTTTAGTGTAATCATATTTTGTCCTTTTCATTAGATATATGAGGTGCAATTTTAGTAAGTTCTTCCTGAGAAGCATAACGAGGCATTTGGCCAAACGGTGCCCAGCTATCTGCTGTAAATATTTTAACAGGTTTCCAGTATTTGTGCAAGATATTGTTGATGGCAACCGCAGTCACAACTACCACTATAAAGCCCAATCCTGTGAGAATACTTCCGGCTAAAAATGTTGTCGCTTGATCTATACTCATTCACTTACCTTTAGATTACTTGTTCATCATTAGGGCGTTGAAGTTGCTAGGAACAACAATGGTCTGCACTTGACCGTTCTTGATACCTTCTGAGATATTCAACATGGCTTGTGCTTGCATGAACTGAATACTTGCTCCGCTGTTGTTAGCCAATGCCGCCATACGACGACTTTCGGCTTCAGCAGTCTTGACTTCAACTTCTTTCTGCTTCAATTCGTTCTTTGAGCGAACTAGTGCGTTAGCACTTTCAACAACTGCGTCTGCTGGGACTACGTTACGAATCAGCACTTGGCTAATCATGATAGTACCGTCCAATTTTTCTTCAGCCAAGTTGCGAACAATTTCTTCTTGTATGAACTTTTCCATTTCACCACGGTTGTCTGCCATGTCCAAGGCTTCGTACTTACGTGCAGCCTTGTAGATGGCATTACGAGCATTTTGTACAATGTAATTATACATTACATAGGTATCACCTTTGAACTCTGCGTGGAACGCTCTGTTCTTAGTAGCATACAGTTCTGATACTTGTTGTGGGTTGATGTTGTAAACAACCACAGCATCCAAGTCTTTCATAGTTGAGTTATCTTTGGCTACAGGAGTCATATTGTCCAAGGTGACATTAACGTCCTTAATGGGGAATGTCAGCACATCGCCAATCAAAACCTGATTGAACGAGCCTGGAAGCAGTTCTCCGCTTTGCACTTGTTTGTCAAAGCCAACACGCACACCAACCTCACCAGTTTCAATACGAGTACAACCTGTTGCCAGCACAGCCGCGGCAAGAACGGAAAGAGTCAAAATACGTTTCATTGTGTTTCCTTAAAATAAAATTACTATCACAGTCATTACTAGCCCTGCCAGCAATGCGACAATTATACTATAGCCGATGGACTTTGTCAATGTCCACCGCTCTTTACCTTCCATCTTTCTCCAGGCAGTAATGCCCAAATGAATTAAGACAGCGAGGATAGCAAAGGCTAACCAAAGTCTAATCATGATTAACCTTTAGTTGGAAATGGCCATGCGCCGGTCTGCGCAGTAAAGGTAGTTCCTGGAGGAGGGCTAACTTTACCATCGGCATGACGAGTCCAGCCAGCTGGTGCTTGAACTGGTGCAACATATCGATACCGTTCCTGATTACCTTCGACTCGATCATTGCTACCTTTTTCGTAACCTTCACGATAGTCCAAACGTTCTTTACCGTACTTGTCATCAGTAGAGTCATACAAGCCGTTAAAGCCTGCACTATATCCTTGATAAAACGCACTCGTACCTGTCTTCATAGGACGATTGGTGTATGCATTAGATTGAACTGCTCGTGTAAACGCTGACTCGGGAGCCTTGTCCATTTCAATTTCACCAACTACTTCGTAACGGCATGCACGACCTTTAGTGTCATTATAATCACTTGGAATGCTTACAACATCACAAGGATTGATTTTAACAATCATAATACGATCGCCACCAAAGCTGTTCAAGTAATCTTTTGAGCAAAAGTGCAAGCCAGAACTGCAAGTTCGATCCTTGTTGTCATCAACTTCGTGACGTTCCATTTCAACAACTTGACCAATGGAGTTATCAAACTTACCAGAGTGTACATCCGTATAGTCTGCACGAACTTTCTTGTAAGCCAAGAAGTGACCGTCTGGAGTAATTGGCAACTTGCCTTTTTCCAAAAAGTTATACAGTTCTGTTACTGCACGATGACTTGGGTTTGAGTACAAGTTCTCCATAAAGTGAACCATTGGCTCGATTGGAAAACCTTCCTGCAACATCTCAATCATCTTAACAGCCAAACTGGTGTGAAGCTCTTTGCCCTTCCAGAACAGGGTTTCACCTTGGATAGATACATTACCTTTGCCGTAGTTCAGCACAACCTTCTTAGGTTCAATTGCGTCTTTAACAGCGTCCCAGTCGCTGGCTTTAATAGCCTCAACTACTTTGTTGTAAGTAATGTGGGTCTTGTTAATAGTATGCGGTTTGTTGTCAATTACGATAACAACATTATTGCCTTGAATTAAAAATGGGTAGCTCATATTAGCCTTTCACAAAGTCGTAAGTACGATCAAAAATAGGACCATCACAAATATACAATTCGCCGTCAACACCTCGCATTAGGTAATCGCCGGCTTTGCCTTGTTTGTAATTTCCTTCTAGGGTGTTAACACGGAATTCTTCACTAATCTTTTTAGCATGGACTACAATAGGTCGTTTCATACAAGCATCCATGTCTTCTACTTGTTCAAATGTATCAAAAGTTTTCATCATATACCTTTCTGTGTGTCAATTATATTAATATAGTTTGCCAATTCATCGCTAGGAATACTGCGCAGATATTGCAACAGTGGGTAACGATTGTTTACTGTACGACATTCACTGACGTACTTTTGAACTTCAGCCTCTGGATTAAATGTAGTGCCTTGGGCATAACGTTCACACAAACGCTTCAAGCTCTGTTCGTTATAACGAATCTTTTCAAACCCTTTGAGTTTAGTTACAAACACTTGATAAGGACTCAGTGCGTTCTTAACTTCGCTCAGTACGTTGCTATTATAAGAGATATTACTGAAGCCGTCAATGGCCTGTAACACCAAACTCATAATAAGTTTGTTATCAATTGGCTTAGACAATTCCTGCGCAACATAAGTTTCAATGTTAACCCAGTTCTTTTGGGTTCGAATAAACTCAATGTCTCCCTTACGTACACCGTGGATTGTAGTCTTCAACCCATTAAGTCCACAGTCTTTCAAATCATTATAGAACTGCTTAACATCAAACGAACCAAACTTGCTTTGAGCTTCAAAGCCGCTCAACGGCAAGTAATAGTAAGTTTGGCTGGCATCAAAGCTGTCAGACTTACCGGCATCACGCCAAACCATTTCACGTTCACGATAGTAGCCACCTGATCCACGTTCTTGCAAACACAAGATAGTAACGTTCTTGCCTAACCCATTGTCAGCACGTTCTTTCTTTTGTAAGGCACTTGCCTTTACAATACGATCTGCAGGTGGATTGCAAATAGCCTTGAAGAACGCTTTGGTATTCATAGCTTTGGTTTTATCTGCCTTATCCAGCACAAACACCACAGTGCTAGTATCTGGCTTAGTGGCACGATAGTGGAACTTGGCACGTTCAGTGGCTCCAACATTAGTATCGTTAACAACAAACTGTATATTAGTTTCTACAACGATCGACCAATATGGAATGTAATCATATCCGCCACCTGCTTTTTGCTTGTGTTCCATATCGTGCTTTCGATTAGGATATGCCTTGGTGTGTTTAGCATAGTTGAAGCCACGAATATTGATATTGTACTTGTTGGCTAGGTCATCAATCCCTAGTTTAAAAGCCATTGTTCCGCCGTAACGATTGTCGTCAAAGGTAGGCAATTTAGTATCTTGCACGTACTTCTTGATAGCTGTAGTCCATAGGCTATTGTGATACTTACGTTGCAAATGAACAGCACGTTCCCACAGGTTAGGAATAGCATCTGCTTCTACAGCAATATGCACAGCCAATTGAGCATTGAGAGCTTCAAGTTTTTTACGGATGCTTTCAATAGTAGTTGGAATATAGCTCAGGCCTTCACGTGACGCTTGGAAGTCCAATTCGCCAATAGCAAAGTGCATCTCTAATCCACAGCCCAACAACTGGCGCAAATCACCTAGCGACTGTTCAGCTTGTGGTACTTCAATAGGATAGGCAATATTGCCCATGATGGCCACACATCGACGTGAATCTTTGTAGCTGTGTACACCTGGAATGATATCCTTAGTGTCATACTCTACGTCAGTAAACTTGAAGTCACCGTTGACTACTGGACGCAATTTGAAATAGGTATAGACTTGGCGAGCTTCTTGGCGGAACTTGTCAAAGTCGTAACGGTCGTTAACGCTGAACTTAACTTCAACGCCGCTAGGTTCGTCAGTATCTTCTTGCATCATCTGTGCAATACTAGGCACACCTGCTTCGTTAATAAAAGCGGTGTAGATACCTTTACGGCCATCCTTAACGGCAGTCACTGTGAAGTTATCAGTATAGCTGAACGGGCTCTTACTGCCCAATCCCAGTGCACCAATGAACTCGTTGCTTTCAGTCTTGGTCGATTCAAAATAGGTAGTGTAGATATTAGTAACTTGATCATGGTTCAAGCCAGTACCGTAGTCACGGATACTGAACCAAGGCTCTAATTGAGTTGGCAAGTGAACATCAAATGGAGTATCTTGTTTGCCTGCGGCAGTATGACTATCAACTGCATTGCAACTCAGTTCGCGGATGATAGCACGGATCTTGTTGGCATACAAACCAGAGCTCAAAATAGAGAATGCTTTGGCACTATTGCGAATACGGAACTCGCCAATCTGGCCAACGTTGCTCATAACAGCTTCGTTTTGCGGTGCAGTGTTGATAATCATCTGTAGCCTTTCAGTGACTGTGTGTTAGTGTATGTGTATATTATAGCAAACGTCACTGACTCTGTCAACAGTCAATGAGTCCAAATAACGAACTCATTGACTCAGGCTGTCCAAACACTCTTGTAAATTATCCACAGTTACAGGCAGATATTTTTTTGGTACTTTGGTTATTTTAAAATTATAGCCTTTGATCAACTCGTCAATTTTGGGCTCTATAATTTTGTAGTTTAAACTAATCCATTCTGAATGTCCGCGGCCATCTCGTTCAATGTCCCAATTGTATGTCTGTTTAATAACTTTTTCCAAACTCTCAATTGCCCTAGAGGGTCCAATCCATACTACATCAAATCGAGCAGTATGACTATTTCGGCTGTAGCTGTTTTGGTACACTCCGAGGCGGACATCACCGTGTCCAGTAATGCCCGGCTTGGATTCATCAGCACCAAATGGATCGCCAAAGATGTAAAATAACTTTTTACCTTTCATACACTAGCACCAAACAGATCCGCAAATACATCTTTTCGAACTCTACTCTTTAGGTGTGCCGGACGAGTGTCTTTAGGATTGCCCGGGGGCAGGCATCCGTGTACTTCTTCGTACTGGGTTAGCAGTTCGTCTTCAAGATTAGATGCTTTAGATCCAATCCAGATCTCAACTGAGCAGTCATCTTTGTGAACTTTTACTGATTCTTTTTGCTCAAAGAACGTGACTGCGGCCAGTATATCCTTGCCGCAACTGCTAACTGGCATTGTGGGCCAGCCTGGCAAGTTTGCCACCTGTCGGTAAAGACGTTCACCGTAAATTGCAGAGTTATCTCGGCTCATACCAATCTTAATAATTTTACCTTTATACTTAAAGATATATGCATAGGCAAATGCGCCTATTGTTTGCATAGTTTTAGTAAGATGTATGGGCTTAACAAGATCTTTAATCAAGATGATCTGATTGGGGTTGTTAATATCTACCATGATTAGACCTTCCACTGGATAGTAGGCGCAGGTAACATAACCTTACCACCGGACTGTTTGTAAAAATTGATAATACCGTTAAGCACACGGAACTTATCGTGTTGTGGTTGCTCACCTACTGTGGCGTAGTTGTTTACAGCGTCCCAGTAGCTTTCCTTGATGCCTTCTTGTATGCTTTCTGCATCACCCCAACGCTTGATCATCATCTTGGCCAGTTCGGTATCAAAGGCAGCAGGCAGACTAAAGCCTTGCACGTTAGCCCATTGATACAGGTAACTCATAGGACGATACATTTCCAACACTAGATGTCCTAGCTTCCAGTTGTTGCGCTGAAATGCAACAGCGCGACTCCAGAACGCACCATTGCTTGGACCTTGTGTGCCTTCTAGTTCAAAGCACTCAATACCACTCTTAGTCTGCGTCCAAGCACCGTCACGGTCTGCATGACGACGTGGTACGCATCGATGTTGTACAAGAATATTATTCATTGCTACAAACTTAGGGTCACGTGTTTCCAACCCAATCATGAAGTCGTCATATGGTGCAAGGGGTCGCTTGTTCAATCCGTTGATTCGGCGCATGTTAGTTCCTGCAATAAAGCAACCAAACTTAATGCGCTCTTCGTCTGTGTCCCCGAACCCTGCGTTCTCAATTTCAGCAGTGGTAAATTGATCCAAGTCAATAACCCATGCCTGGAACTTAGAGTAACCTTTCAAGCGACATACTTGAATTGTATGATGTCCGTCCCATACACAATAGACCACACGGCCGTCAGTGAGTGTAATCTTAATAATGCAAGGAACAATAACACTAGACTCGTCAAAGTCTTTGTAGATCTTCTCTACGTGATTAGGTGCTACGTCACGCTGGAAGATAGTCCAGAGGTATATATCTTTCCAGTCAATGTAGTCGAAGTATTCTTTAGGACGCTTGCCTGCGGCATAGCCTAGGTAGTTGCCGCCACTAGGGTCATAGCCAAATGTTATGTTATGATACTGCGGGCCCAGTACAGTTACAATCGCTTGATGGATGTCTTCCACAGGAATTGGACCATCATTAAAGTTCTTAGACATTTCGCGAAGATCGATGCTGTCGTCTCGCATGTCAAACTCGTGTTTGAACTTCTTTACAAAAGCATTGATTGCTTGTTTCTTATTATAAGGCTTAGCCTTAGTACGTCGGGCCTGTGAGGCCATGAGAGTCATTGTTGCCATAAATTGTCTTTCGCGGACAGATTCCGCATTGTATGCCGGTTTCACCAATTTACTAACGGTCATGTGTCTATTATATTGCTAGACTGTTAAAAAGTCAACCTGATCTAATTAAATAAATAGATTATTGAACAGGAAAACCTTATGAGAATGTCCGAAATAACAGTTAATGAAAACTTCATACTCAAGGCGTTAGGTATGGGCAAAGGTGCGGCGCCTGCCGTAGCCAAGATAGGTGCTGATGATGCAGCCAGTGCGGCTGCTAAAGCTAGAGGCGATGCGTTTTTAAAACGTGCAACTGGAGGGCCTCAGGCAGTTACTTCGGGATTCAAAGCCGGTGATGTGGTAAACGTAGATTTAAGAGCTTACAGAAATCATCACAACACTGGTGGCCAATGGAAGCAACATGGCAGTCTAGACAGTGACATTGCTAAAGTAGTTGAAATTATACCATTTCCTAATCAGCCAGGATCATTTTTAGCCAAAGTAGAGTCAAGCGCAGGCAAAGCCAGCAAAGAACGAATAATGCACAAAGGTCAACATATTGGTTGGAAAGATGTGCCGCCGGAAATAAAGAGCTATACTATACCTGTTCGATTTCTTTCTATCCGTAAATAGAATTAACAAAGTCTAATAACAGACGATATTAAATACCTTCAGTGAAGGTATTTTTATTGACCACGGATTGTTCGTATCTTCTCTAACCGTTCGTAGTCTTCTCTGCATTCTTTTGAGCAGAAGGCTCCGGGTGTAGGTTCAGCACATCCTAAACATTCTCCAGTTAGTTCTGGAACTTTTGCTCGTTTGGATAAACCTTCTAGAACAAACAAATTGGTAAAGCGTTCTGCTTCGTCTAACGGATCACTCATTATGCAAACTCCACTAAGGTTACTGAGCCGCCGCGGATTGCCACGTTCTGGCTAAAGTCTTCTAGCATGGCTAGGATGCGTTCTTTGTCACCGCCTGCCAGTCCCATGCCAATCATAGGAAAGCCAAAGCGCCAAATGCCAAAACGATAGGCCAGTTTGTCTAGTACTCGTTGGAATGCATTGTACTCAAACACATCTTCACCTTTGGTACTTGTAGCATATTGAGTGTAGGCATTGATAATAACCAATCGCCCACTCATGCCAATTGTATAGGTTCCTAGTTTACCAGCATCACCCGATACTGTTTCTTGATCAGCTAGGTATGCATCTGGAAACTTGTCGCGGATGCTACGAGCTATGCCGGCGCCCATTGTGTTAAAACAATTACAGCCCTGCACTATAATATCAAACTCACCTGCTTCTGCTAAGGTTAGCAGATTACCTTTTATGTTTTTCATTTTTCTTTTCTTTAGTTTGTTTGACAGAAATTGTCAATTCTTCGTCCATTGATATTAATCGCTTTAACTCTTTAGGGTTTACGATTATATACGATTTGTATTCATAGTCAACCTTTAACGGCAAATCAAGATGCACACTTACTCGAGGACCTTCAATTTCGTTGATCAGCGTGTCGTTGCCCACCGTTCCAATAAAAGGAATCTTATTGTATTTGCCAAAGACTCTATCACCAATTTGCCATTGAGCTTTGTATCTGTTGTTGCTAAAGTATTCTGCTAGACTTGCCATGTTATGCCCATTTCAATTCGTAAAAAGTTGCGTATTTTTCTTTGTAAAAGTAAAAGGTACTGTGTCTATGTTCAACAGGCTCACCTGAAAAATTGTCATGCTTTTCTGGAGTAAATCTAAAATCAAAATCAGTACCTTGTACTAATCCACTGGATCTAAGTTCGTATACCATTTCCATAGTTTGATTAGCCGTCTTGTCAAATATCACCACTTCACGCATATTCATATTTACAATATTATTTCCAATATTTTATTTGGAATAACATAAATTTCTTAGGATCAGTTACTGTGTAATTTGCTGTGTAATTGCCCGTGCCATCAGTTTCCATTTTGAATCCGTATTTCTCTTCTGCCCAGTAATTAACAGTAGGACGAGTCATACCGTGGTCATCCTTGTATTGGTCGTTGTATTCAGGACGCATGGCATGTATGGCTCTCCAATATCTATTACGGGCATCTAGGGCTTCGTCGTCCCATGCTTGGTATTCGTACATCATGCCCATTATGCACTCCATCTTAATACAAACCAATCGCGATCTTTAGCTTCGCGAAACCAAAACTTGGCATTGTTAGCATACCAACGCTGATCAGCAGTCCATACTCCATCCTTGGCAGTAGGACCAAATGTCTTAACCATCCACTCTATCATGTCATTCCATTGGCCTTCTGCATTCATAGGAGCCACTGTTAAGTAATCATGTCCAAATACTCTGCCTGTACTGTGTTCTAAATAGAAATCAAATACATAGCCCATGCTTATAAGCACTTGGCGGTCTATGTCTCTGGCCATTGCTTTGCCAGCCCGGTCTAACAGTTCTTCTTCTAAGGTCATGAAGCCCACTTCATCAAAAACATTGTAATGTGCTTTTCACTTTTAAATTTCCAAACATTAAAGCTCATGCGTGTACCACAATTAGATTCGGTAGTCCATGCTTGGATAGGATCCATGTCGCTTTCATTAAGTCCGCGTTCAAATCCACGTGGTGCTACATCGTCTGTATAGGCTTGTAGTTTAAGCCCTGGTAGGCGTTGCCATTTGATTTTAGGTTTTGGTGCCATATTAACATAATACTGCTTTAGCCAATCATTAACGTGTGACTTTCCCATTTGTCTACCTGCAAATGTAACTGTGAGCTCTCCTGGGCGTAGGCCGCCTAAGATTTGCTGTTGCCAAGGATAGAGTCCAGCCATGGTTTGCATGCCTCCCAATTACGATAGATGTGTGCTTGTCCGCCAGCTCGAGTCCACTCGTCACAGTTGCTGGTACGGTCGTCAATTAGTATATCCCCTGGCTTACAATGCTTCCACTTGTCAAAACTATAGGGTCCAAAGAATACAGGAATACCTTCAAAGCGTTCGTGTGCCCAGAACACTTTATCACTTGCGGCCCACTGTACAGCATCATCATGTGGCAAGGCTGTTAAGAAAGCCATGCTGTCTGCTAGTCCGTTGCTGACCGCATCACGGCAGTATTGTACCAGCTCATACGCTCCTGGCTTAGTTGGCAAGTCTCGATAAAAACGTTGTTTGGCCTTGACCTTGTCCCAATCGCTGTCGGGTATGCGTTCGCCATACTCCCAATTACGGTTAACAATGGCTCGGGCCGCTGGCATCCAATCTGCTACTACATCGTCCATGTCTAAGTATATAATCATAAAAACCACTCCTTGATGAACCAGGCCGCAATGGCGATAATATTAAACCATAAAGCAAACAACGCTGTATAGAGATACAGCATAGCCCAGCGGCCTGCTCGTTCTCCTTCTGTCATTCTTTAACTCCAAAATGTTCTTTAATTAGATTTGCCGCAAGGTCTTCGTCGAAGGGAAACGGTTCACCCTTCCATTTAAGTAACACTTCAGCACATTCCCGAACAATCAACTCGGCAAACAGATCGCTAAACTCTCTGCTTGAGCTACCGGTCATACGCCGGGTTGCTTCAGCAAATAAATCACCAATTAACTGTTGGTTCATGCCGGTTCCTCTTGACCCTTGAGGGCTAG
>Ga0209353_10000189_pt1 | contig 37635 bp, 60 predicted proteins | sample LauGreSpBDMM15SD_2_FD_187561 | JGI IMG/M metagenome (GOLD analysis project Ga0209353, IMG submission 187561) | Freshwater lake microbial communities from Lake Michigan, USA - Sp13.BD.MM15.SD (SPAdes) (version 2) | ecosystem: Environmental > Aquatic > Freshwater > Lake | place: Lake Michigan... | reverse complement strand
GGGTCAGTTACTTATTAAAGGTGGTTTAAAGGTAGCTACAGAAGACGTACAGCGTACTATTATAGGTGATGCTGCAGGTACAGCAGATAAGTTAATTGGTGACCATCTTGTAGGGGGTAAGAATGTAAAAGTTCTTAGACAAATAAGTGATCCTTTAGAGAATCATTTCCTTAATCATATGAATAGATTTACATGGGATTACATGCATGCTGGTGGTAAACTAAATCTAGCACAGCACTTCTTTACACAAATTAAATCTAAACATCCTGAGATACCTGATGATCAAATTGCTTCTGAAGTAGCTAGTTTTGTTAACAATACATTAGGTGGTTTAAATTGGTTACAAGTAGCTAATCAAGTAGAAAATAAATTTCTTAAAGCTTTTGCAATTAAAGCTATGAAGTTACAGAACAGAGACTGGGCACAGATTGTATTGTTTGCTCCTGACTGGACTGTATCTACATTAAGATCATTTACTAAGGCATTGCCTAAAGAATTAATGAAACCACAAAATTGGGAGTTAAGAGCTGGTGTTAAAGGTCTTATTGATCCTACAAATAATAGTGACTTAGCACGTAGATATGTATTAACTACAGGTTTACTATGGTTAACTATTCTTAATGGCTTTAATATGGCATTTACAGGTAGACCTATTTGGACTAACAAAGATCCAACTCGTGTAGATTTAGGTGATGGTACAGCTATGCAAATGGCTAAACACTCTATGGAAGCAGCTCACTGGTTACTAGATCCTGAAAAGACTCTAGGTAATAAGTTAGGCTTTATACCTAAGGCAATTATTACTATGACTACAGGTAAAGCATACCCAAGTCCTAAGGCACCTATGGTTAAAGATAATACAACTCTTGGACGTTTGGTTCATTCAGGTAAGGCTGCTCTACCATTCCAAATTAGTGCTGCTGCTTCAGCTCCTCCAGGAGAAGGTGGTAAACGTGCACTAGCAAGTTTCTTGGGTGTACCTATCTATGGTCAGACAGATAAAGCTAACTCTACTGCTGAAGTATTAGCAGAACGTAAAGCTCAGCGTAAAGAAACTAGAAATAAAAATAGACTTGATAAACTAGAACAACAATATGAGGAATCAAAATGGCAGTAGGATTAGTACCAATACCCAATATACCTGTAAGTAATGCTCATGAATGGAGAGAGTTCTTTTTTAACATAGACCAAAGTTTAAAAGGTGGTATTAATGTTACTATTGTAACAGCTAAACTTACTGGTGGAGGAGTTAATGGAAGTATGACTTTTGTTAACGGAATTTTAACTGCACAAACACAGGCAACTTAATTATGGAAATGAAACTTAAACGATTTGAATTTAATAAAACATTTACTATTGGTAAATTATATATAGATGGTGTATATCAATGTTTTGTATTAGAAGATGTTGTAAGACCTAAAGAGGAGAAAGTACATGGACAAACAGCTATACCTAGCGGCACTTATTCTGTTATTATTGATCGTTCTACCAGGTTTAATAAAGATATGCCTCACATCCTAGATGTGCCTAACTTTACTGGTGTTAGAATACATTCAGGTAACTCTTCTAAAAATACAGAAGGGTGTTTATTAGTAGGTACTACTTGGTCAAGTGGTGATTTTATTGGTAACTCTAAGTTAGCTTATGATGCTTTATTTAAAAAGCTAGTAGCTACTAATGAAAAGATTACAATTACTATAGAATAAAAAAGGGGCCGAAGCCCCTAATATTACTTAACGTCTTTTAAGAAAGCCGCAACTTCATCCCAGTCTTTAAAGATTAAGACTTCGTTAAGTTGTGTCTTTGTTAAAATATCAATCTTAGTACCATTTAGAACATAACCATTGTTCACTTTCGTAATTTGAACGTTATCAAATTTCATACTATCTCCTTTAAAAATTAACTACAATTCTAACTAAAAATAAATCAATTACTAGGTAAATATCTTCATTCTTAGGATCTACATCTTTACCGCTTACAAGTTCTATTCCAAAAGTACAACCTTGTATTAAATGAAATGTAGCATCCATTATTGCACTCCTACAATCTCACAAGCACCCGCAGTACAACTGAGCTCTTGGGTGCCTGTGGTTGTATCTTCTTCCTCTTTTAAGTTACCCCAATCAATCAATGGGAAACTTGCTACAAAGGTATCATACTCTTCCTTTGTTATTTCTTGATAAGGTGCTTGTTTATATACATGATCTGAGTGTGGTAAAAGAGACACACCTGAAACATCACTGAAGTTATTATATATCCAATCACCTATAGTCAAGAATTCGTTATCTTTATAATATACAGTAATAGATGGATTATGTTCTGTCCAATTCTTTTGATATACACTATAAAGTTTTAATTGTTCAATAGCGTTTGTTTCATTACGAGTAACACCAGACTTAGTTCCTTTTTGAGGGAAACTAAATATAGTAATGTCACTAGGTTTAGTTACATCAGGTTCATTGGGAACACCTTGTGTTTTAAAGAATAACGTTAACGGATCTTTGTTATCCATCCGTACAGTCCTAATATAATATTGACTATATGCAGGATGAATGCCACTAGAACAACCGACCAGTTGAGAGACAGTACCACTTGGCTTAACAGTAGTGATAGCAGCAGACACAGGAATACCGAGTCGTTCAGCCCACTCCTTATTGACTTTAATTGCATGTTCTCTTAACTCCGTTAACCATTTAACTGTCTCCTCAGTAGGTTTACTAAGTACAGGATGGTCCATAATACCCGTCATGCTTACACCAAGTAAACGTTCTTCTTCTTGATTACGTTTCCAATCACTTCTTAAGTATCTAAAGTTTGTAAGGGTGGATTGAAATGTCCCGATAATTGTTGCGATCCTGACTTTTTCTTTAAGGTCAGCAAGGGTATCGCCCTCTCTGATGACAACTTCACTGAGATTACAAAGCCCTTTAGATCGCAAGATAATTTCTCCGCAAGGGTTTGTACCGTACTCAAAGCCATCAACATCTCGTCTTCCGTTAGAGCTTGCTTTCTTTGTAGCTGCAACTCTATTAAATAATCCTCTTTCTCCACTCTTTGATTCATATAATGTTGTCCATTCCTTTAAGAAAATACCTACATCAGGTTTCTCAGTATAGGCTACAGAGTTATTGGCAAGTGCACGTTGCACATCAGATTCCCACCAGGCTCCGTTCTTTGCGTTTCGCATCCTATCGTCGGTGAGGTTTGACAAGCTGATAAGAGCTGACCTACGCACACCGCCAACAATAACAATATCAGCAACTTTACATACGATGTCATGGCATTCTAAGCTGTTAAGCTTTCTCCCTGCTGCTTTTTTAAAAGTATGAACCGTAAATTGGAACAGGTCCTCGAGAGGCTTAGGGCCGCTCGCTCTACCTCCAAAAGTTTTAAGCCTAGCTCCTGCAGGTCTGATTCCTGAAGTATCCCATTTTGGCAATCTTCCTGAATATAATAAGCTAATGAGTTCACGGTATGCACTAGCCCATCCAATTCGGCTGTCTTTAACTCTAATTGTTGTATCAGTGTCATAAAATTCCTCCGCAATAGTAGGTAGGTTATTAGTAAACTGACGTTCTACACTAAAGCCTACGCCAGTACCACACATTAAAACATACATTACTTCATCAAATGCTTTAGGGGAATCAATAGCAATAAAGCTACAATTGTAACCAGCTATTTCATCACGTTCTAAAGCAGTGCCCGCTGCCATTAAACATCTCATACTAGGCATTACATCTAAATTTTGTATTGCTTTGTTTACATCTTCTGTAGGAAAAGTGTCAGGGAATCTATTACTAAAGAATCCAGTGTATCTATCTACAGTTTCTTTCCATGTCTCTCTACGACTCTCTTCAGGCATCCATCTAGCATAGCGGCTTGCATGAATAAAACGTTGGTAGTCTGTTAATTCCATTAGTCTAAATCTCCGTCCATGGATAGTTGTTTGTTAAAGAATTCGTATTTATCTTCAATACGGTCAAAGAAAGCATCAACAAGATCAAAAGAATTTATATCTAAGATTTCTAATAAAGTTATTTCATCGTACTCTTCAGCAAGTTTTATTTTAATTTCTTGCAATGTTAATGTCATTTTATGTTTTAAGTTCTTTCAATAGTTCTACATAATGGATAATCTTATTAAGATCTTCTACTCCACCTTTGTCTTGCCATCGGCATATATATTTAATAATGTTTCCTTCAATATAAGAAAGATTATTTTTAGTAATAAATTCAACAGGTTGGATTACAAACTTCTTGTAATGTGTACCTGCCACTTGTTGTTCTATAGCTTTTTCTAATTTAGGAAATTTACTCATGCTATTATTATACCATGCCTTTTTGAGATTTGCAAGACTTTTTAGAGGGGTTATGATGATAGTAGTTACTACGTTTTTTATCTATGTAGCAAGCCAATGATAGGAATATAATTATTAATACAATCATACGTTAACTAATTTCTGTGATCCTTTTGGTTTGAGATTTGTACCATCTCTGAACCAATTACCACATGTTCTACATTGATAACGTTGGTATCTGCTAGTTGTAGTAATATTAAATCCACGTTTCTGTACGTTTTTAGATTGACAAGTAGGACAGCAATCAGTCGTACCATTAATTACATTGTTGTTAAGATGATTTTTAATCCAAGGTTTAAATCGTTCATATACTTTCTCAAGAAGAATAACATCATTCTTGTTGTATGCTTCCATAATCTTCCATGCTTTAGGAATACCAGCCATACACTGTACCCATAACTCATGACCACTGTGTTCAGTCTTCTTACCTAATCCTAGTTGCTGTGCAACATAATCAAGTTTGTTAGATACAAATCTAAAACGACCTTTAGCAACAGTAAGCAAATCAATTTCTTTAAATGGGGCAGGTGGGAACATGCCATGTAATAAGAATTCTTTATTGAGTGATGGGATATCAAATCGTTTACCGTTGTAATGGATGACGGCATCAGCCTCATCTAGTAATTTATGAATGCCTTCAAGCATTTTCTTATCACCAGATTTCTTAACAGAATCAAACATCATTTTTTTATCACCAAGCCATTTGGCTGCATAACACATAACATAAGAGGATTCTTGTAATTGATTAATACCAATATTCTGATCCCATATACCCCATACATGAGCTACGTTTGGTGCCATTTCAATATCTAATAAAAGTATCTTACTCATTTACGATCCTCAGAAGTTTCTACATGGATAATTCTTAAATCATTTGCATTAACATTAGGTAAAGCAGCAATGAATAATTCCATTGCATGATCTTTAGCTACGTTTTCATTTGGACAATGAACCCGTATCTCTGTCTCATAACGAATCTTTACCCAGTAGTTTTGCTTATTCATTTATAGTTTAATCTTTCATCAAGCATTGCATCTGCAATTTTATAAGAGTGTTCTGCAAACTTTTTAACATCTGCATAAGACTTAACACGCAATAAACTATTTAGTGCTTCTAGTGCAAAGTAATCTCTAAGATTCATACCCGTATAGATTTGTTTATTATTATCTTGACACGGGAATGCTGGTGAATTTCCTTGACTCATGATACCATACCTCCATCTTCTTTAAATAAATCTAGTTCTTGTTGGGCTACATCTGTAGCAATACTAAACACACCACGTCTTACTAATTCTTTAATAGCTAAATCCATTAAGAACGAAGCTTCATTAGCATCAACATGGAAATCAAAGTCTAAAGATCCATCAGAGTTTTGCACACAATTCTTTATAATCACTTAACCAATCCTTTCTAAAGTCTAACCACTTAAAGCCGTTAGCATCTGCCCACATCCAATAAGTTGTTTTACTACGTTTGTTAATTTTATTATCAGGATTCATAAATAAAAAGATAACAGTTGTATTAGGATTACAATCCCTAAACCATACCATCTTTTGTCTTGTATCTAAATCCAGTTTACCTTTTGCTTCTAGATAAATCTTTCTACGTCCTGTTCTAAAGTCAGGGATATACATTCGTTCTTTTTCAGGTTGTATATATTTAAACTTATCAGGTTCATATTTAACTGAAGAAAAGTTACTCTTCAGGATTTTCCATACTTGTTCCTCGAGTTTGCTCTTGAACGAGTTCATTAAACTTATCCTTCCAGTCTTCATTTTCTTTACGTCTAATCCATAATACACGACCATTCATTAAGAATTCTTCATCATTGCTGTATGCTTCACGAACAGCATTAAACATTTCTTGTTCTGTTACACAACCAGCTAGAATCTTTTCTGCTTTTTTAGGGCCAATCTTTTCAATACCTTTAATGTTATCAGAACGGTCCCCAGTTAAACATTGCATATAGAAATGAAGCATACCTGAATCATTGGTAACTTCTTGAAACTCGTCTTTAACAAAGTTATAGTGCCGACCAGGAATCATAAGTAGGTCTTTGTCAATAGAGCATATGATTGTATCCTCTGTTTGAGCAATACCTAAAGCGTCATCAGCTTCTTGTCCATCAATTACTTCTGCATTAAATGTAGCAATAAGATATTGTCTACATTTTTCAAGCCAGAATGGTTTCTCTTTAGGACGATGAGCTTTATACTCAGGGTATATTGTATACCTAAAGTTATTCTTTCCTGTTAAGAAGAGACGATACTCAGTTGCTTCAGTATTGACTAGGATTTGATCTATTAGATCTTCTGCTCTAGCATATACAAAGTCTTCGGCATCGTCATCTTCTAACGTACAGGCAACCCTATACGCTACTATGTCAGCATCAATAAGAGCTTTCATTATAGAGGAAAGTCATCTTCCATTTCATTAATTGCATCAATGCCTGTTGATTTAGCAAAGACATAATCTTCGAATTGTTTAGCTACTGCTAATACTTCTTCTACTGATTTACCTGGACCTAGTAACTCTACAGCACTAGATAAGGATGATTGACGAACGATTAGCACTTGACGTGCAGCACGTTCTTCTTTAGTTTCATAGTTGCTACCAGTTACACGACCACCAGTTTGAGGTGCTGTTTTAGTTTCAGTTGCCACAGTTTTATCTCCTTCAAGACCAATCCACTGCCAATAACCAGCAGCATCTTTTTCAGTTCGTAGATTAATTTGATCACCTTTAGTCAAATCTTTAATGTGATTAAACACACTAGGATTACTAAAGGACATTAACTTTTTATTCTTTACTTGACCTTGATCATCTTTGTAAGTTACTTCAATTGATTGATAAGATCTGCCATTCTTTGCAGCATGAGTATTTGGTGCACCAACATCTATAATATTAATTAACATTTACTATCTCCATATTGCCCCAGTTAGGTCCTACTTGACACTCGACCCTCATGGGAAGATTAAAATCTACTCCAAACAATCTTTTAAAGTTTGCTGGAATATCCGTAAAACATTTATCAACAATCTTTACCATACTAGTATTATCGCATACTTCTTCATCAAAGTCAACAATAATTGAATCATGTACAGTATTGATTAGTTTAACATTTTTAATACCCTTAAGTCTGTTACTCAAAGATACTCTTGCAATTGCCATTAGGTCTGCACCTAGTCCTTGCACAGGGTAATTTAATATCTTTGTTCTAGGCCATTTAACTTGCCCTCCTCTAACATCAGGTTCATAGTAATAGATCCGTCCTGTTGGCATTGTGAGTTTTCTATCTCTTTTAGCGTCATTGACAATGTCAACATGCCACTCTCCGAGTCGTACATATTTTGCATAGAATTGATCAATAACACCTTGCCAAAACTTCTCTCCACCAATCCCTTTAAAGTCTGGATCTCTTGCATAACTCCAGGCTGACCCCCCATATATAAGTCTGAAGACGAAAGTCTTTGCGACCAATCTACTTGGTAATCCAAATCGTTCTTGGTTATCGCTATGTTGATCAACATTATTTAATATCTCCTTAATTGCTATTAGATCTTGACTTAAGTATGCAGCACAAACCCATTCCAAAGCTTTTGCATCAGCTTGTAACAGCATACCTACTCCTAAATAATTGTTTAATTTCTCCATCAAAGTTCTGCAAGTTAGGTTTACTAGATGACAGTCTACCTGTTCTTGCTACACATTGATTAAGTTGACCATATAGTTTATCTACAGGCCAGTTCATAGATGTTCTAAGTTCAACCAATCCTCTATAATAAGTTGTTAACCGTTTCTCTAGAGTTGCTCGGTCTAGTATTAATCTTACTAGTTCTTTAGCTTCTGCAGATCCACGTAAACTTTTAAGAGTTGATTCATCAGTTGAGAACAATCCTTCTTTATCTAACTCAGATCCTTTTAATGGAGTAATACGTCTATCAAAGTTTATTAGATGTTCTACCCATTTTTCTTTTGCCTGTCCTTTGCGATCTCCCGTTTTAAACAGGCCAATAACTTCTTTACGTTTTACTTTTATAATACCTCCGTAAAGTAAACAAGAGAGCTGCTCATTACTGGAAGGATTAAACTCAGGAAGATTATGATAGGAAACCAAAGCATTATCAAGATATTTAATTTGTTGTTCCAATTCTTTAGCAAGAATATTAGCTTTTGTTTCATCAAATAAAAGTCCATTGTATTCCATTTCTTCTAAGATTAGTAAGTCTTGGTTATGTAAACTGATTAACCTTTGCATAGGTTTTGTGCATAACGCAAATTCTTCCATTTGTTTATCAAATACTTTATGCGTAAGATGCAAATCACCAATTAGATATTCTTCTAGAATTTCTTTAGGGATATTAGGAGTGTCTATCTTGTTGCCCCAATACTCTGTAGCAACAACATCAAGCTTGCTACCCAAATCATAGTACTCAGAGACACCATTAAGACTTGGATAGGAATCTTGTTGTCCACGCAATATAAAATGTACCAACTGACAATCCCAAACACGTTTACCCACAAAGTTAATTCCATATTTGCGAAGCCAATGCAAATCAAACTTAATGTTAAAGCCAACCAGTATCTCAGCTTGATCAATTTCTTTTTGGATCTCCTCTAGTTTATGTCGATAAGGTTCATCACCATACTCGATAGCATAGCATTGAGTTTTGTCAGCATTGGATAACCCAACGTAACAAAGTTTATTAGACTCGTCAAATGGGTTACCCTTGTTACTGATTGTTGTTTCTACGTCTAAGACTAAGCTCCGCATTCGCCTCCACAACCACTTAATTTTTCAATTGTTTCTTCAATAGTATCACTAGGATTACCTAATGTCAATACATCTTCCACTTCGAATGGTGATAATTGTGGGTTTACATTTAATACATCTGCTGCTGTTGCATTAATAACTAACATTCTTTCTCCTTTTATAAGTCCTCATAACGAGCAATTTCAGGTTTGATTAGAACCTGTGTTGAACCATGCCTAAGATCAGGCATAGTATCTTCATCACCTATAAGTTTATTCTTACAGATGTTGAAGTATCTAGTGCGGGATGTGTTATCTTGTTCTTTACCAATCCCTAGAATCCAATCAGCTTCACCTTGTTTAGCTGTCTTAGATCCATCTACCATATCCATTGTTAGAAAAAGTTTCCCTTCCGCTTCGCCACTTGCTTGTGACACCGCGATGACGGGAGCGTACGTTTTAGATATTTCACGAGCCCATTGATATATTTGTTTAAGTTCAAGGTCATTACGATCTCCTTTGAATCCACGAATTTTATCTATCTGGTCAAAGATAATTAACGCTGGGTTATATTGTTTAAGTACAGATTCAATTCTATTTTTACTACTTGAATCCTCAAAATCTAGAATCTTAATTCTATTTCCTGTTAACTCTGAATAGTCTTGTTTGTTTTTTGTTTTGTTTCTAAATAACTCCTGCGTTGTAAGACCAAGGGAAGCTTGATAAACCCTAATACCAACTTTATTTCCTTGTTCTTCGTTGTTAAACCACAACACATCTCCATCAGTTTGGCTGACCATGTGAGTAATTTCAGACGCAAGGAATGTAGTTTTACCAGTCTCAGGCCGAGCAAAGATAAACCCAAAGTCACCTTTACGCAAGCTACCAAGAGCTTTGTTAAGCCATCTATTACGCCACCGTAAACCTGGTGTGGCAACCTGGCTAGAGTACAATGTATCCAAGTCCATATCAACTGGAGTAATTTCATCAGCCTCTACCTCCTGGTGTTCAAAGTTATTAAATAATTCTAGCAGTTCTGCTGTTGTTTTTTTACCTGATTCTACATCTAATGCCATTAATGCTACTTGTCCTGCTAAAGAACGTCTTCGATGTTCTTCTAACAGTCCAATGATTACTTCAGGATTAGAAACATCTTGATTGTAGACATCTTCTAACAGTGCTATTAATTCTTTTCTTTCATTATCTTTTAATAAATAATTACTATTATAAAATAAATCTAATTCATTAATATTAATTATATTATTATTATTATATTTAATATAATATAAATCTATAATATTAAATAATTTATATAAATTATTATAATTAATCTTAATATAATTTATGTTAACATACTTGTAATATTTTGTAAAGAGATTCCTGTCTGTACAAAATAACTTAGCTATTTGTTTCTCAACCATTCGTTGATTTCTCCTGTTGAATATTCTTTAGGATCTTTGGGTGTAATTATTACATCCGAATCAATACCTTTTTGTTTTAAATTTCTAGCCTGTTTAACAGCTTCAATTGCTTTATCCCTATCCAACCATATAAAAACTTTATTAAAGCGTTTAAGCATAGTTTCTGTAAGTTCTAGGGGTATTATAGAACCCAACAAAGGTATTACACATACATTTTTATTTGATTTAGCAATTTTAATAGCAGAAATTACATCTTCTACACATACAAGTATATCACCTAAGCCATAGAATATCAAGGGTTTTTTACCTTTAGATATATATTTAGGGCCATAGCCACTAAAGTTTCTACCTTGATGGTATTGAGGTGTGTTAACTAACACCAACATTTCTTTTCTAGATTCCCAACCAATGTGACTTAACTTTACATCGTCTTGAGTAATACCATATTGCAGTAGCCATTGCATTGCTTTTAATGGTATGTTATAATCTAATACTAACTCATCAGATTGCATCGCATCCTCACGGGGCTCTGACAATCTGCTTCGTATACTATTTAGATCATTCTTTTGTTTTTTATATCCACAACCAAAGCAATAGAATCCATCAGTATATTCTGCTAGATTATCACGGCTACCACATTTAGGACAGTTAGTATGTTGGATAAAAGACATTACAGATTTTCCTTAGGTAAGGTTAGGTGTTAAACGCATGATTGTTTTCATTCATTATGTTATAATAGTTGTATAGAATGAAAATTCTATATTAACTTTTATAAAGGAAAATATTATGTGGACAACTCCAGCTGCTACTGAAATGCGTTTCGGTTTCGAAGTTACAATGTATGTAATGAATAAATAATGATTATTGTAACAGATTGTTATTAAGTCACTCCATAGATAGCAGACGCCCTAACAAGGGCTCTGCAATCATATGTCGTCAACTTTTTGTACTTCACCAGTAGACTTATTAAGTTCATACTCAGGTAATTCTTTTTTCTTTTTAGGAAATATTAAATCCCAATTATCTTGACCTTCTTTAGATAGTTTTTTATTAATAATTTTATTTCCTGTAATATCATTTCTATTCGACATTAAATAGATCTCCTTCTAAATCATCTAGTTCTAGAACGTCATCGTCACATTCATCCCGTAAGTCTTCTCGTACTACAGTTTCTATATCATTTTCTACATCATGAAAACAATGATTACATAAATCTACATATTCACCAGTTTTTACTGATTTTCTAGTAGATTCAAAATCATTTAAAGCTTTATTACATGCTTGGCATCGCATTATAGTTCCTTAATTAATTAGACCTATAATAATTGTATATTGCTTTTTGATATTTGTCAAGTGTTGTTCCCTCTAATCCTGGTGCAGTATTAACTTCGAACACAAAGAATTTGTTATCGATTAGTCTGTGCCCGATGTCAACGGCACCAAAATCAAGGCCCAATAATTTAACGGCTTGGATTGATGATAGTAGTAGCTCTTCGGACGGGGCTATTTCTGCCCTTGCATATACCCATCCATTACTGTAGTTCCTAATGCCTGATCCCCCAAGGGATCCATTACGCTTACGCTTCATTTGAACATCAATAACCTTGTCTTTAAATACATGTACACGATACTCATGTTTATGTTTAGTATGCAATGTATATAGTGGTGCATATGTAAGTCTATCACCATCATTACATATAACTATACCACGACCACTATGTCCCATAAGATTTGTACGACAGTATACCTTTAGTCCTAAGTCAAGCCATTGTTGTGCTTCACTAGGATTAGTAGTCCAGTCTGGTACATCTTTAAAAGATTTAGTACGGTATTCTAGAAAAGTATTTAGTTTATTACTAGCTAAAGCAATAGCTTGTGGTTTATTAAGATCTTGCTCCATCCACCTAAAGTGTGGTGGTGCAGAGTTACCCCAATTAACAATGACATCATTGCGTCTAGCATTGTATGTAGGAGTAACCCGTAACACACCAAGTGCACGGGCTAATAGTTTAGCGGATACGCTACTAGATTTGTAAGGGAATATTTTAAGACTCATTTAGTTTTTTTCCTTAATAAAGTAGGTGATGCATAGTTATGGTATGCAGGTATACCTACAGGATCTATTGAGTCATCTTCAAAGTCATCTACATAGTTAAGAACATGATAAGGAACATTGTATAAGAACCCAGCATTACCATCAAAACCATCAATCATTAGATCACATGAGAAGTCTTGGTTGACTGCAACAACTTCACATATCTCACCAGTTTCATAAGTCTTGAGTGTAGTGGTATCAGCTACATCTTCTAGTAATTCTACCATGTCACCTACTTTTAATCCTATATTTTTAGAAGCAGGTACTTTAGCTTTGTAAGTAGCTATTGGTTTACGCCAGTTACCATAGCTATACTCTGTATCTTTCCAAGTAGTTACAGGTGCTACATATGGCTTGTAACTGTTGTTACTATACCATACACCATCATCCCATACACCTTTACCTTCATTCATAATCTTGTGATTGCCATGTCTATCAAGGAACACAAGTTTACTGTATCCAATACGACCTTCGATAAGGTCTATGATTGGATCTTGGAAGAGAGCCAAGTTACCCCATTTGTGTACAAGTGGTTGAAGAATTGCATTATTAAATCCAATGGTATCACTATGATTAGTATCACCGAAACCATTGATAATGCCATTATGGACAAAGCCAATTGCATTATTAACTGCAAAGGGATGACAATTTGTTGTATCAATTTTACCATGAGTCTTGATCCTAAAGTGAATGACTGTTTGTTTGTGTTCATGTTCTTTGTATGCTTTGTAAAAAGAATCATAGCTAAAGAAACCTTTTTCTATATGAAGTTTTTTATTTTGAGCATACATGAATCCAGCACCATCTGGGTTGGAATCATAACATTCTTTAAGTGTTGCTTGAGATAAGATTTTATCTTGAGGTTTATAAATTGCAATACACATTATACATACTCCTTTAAATGATAGCTAAGTTCTGGGAACATACGTCTTCTACTAGATAACCAATGCATAAATGACTCATAGTGAGTCTGTTTCTTTAGTGCTTCATTGGATTGAGCTGGGCTACAATAGTCTACTAATGCTTGAACAAACTGTAAGCGACTAGCAAATTCTTTGTAGTTCATAGGTGTTGCAAACAATCTTACTTCGATTGTTTTCTCATTGTTAAGATTGAGTGCATTGTATCTGTTACCACCACTCCTATGTTTTCTTAAGAATGTAATGGTACGATCACTCTCCATACGAGCATACTGATTGTCTATACGACCTGCAATATGATGTATAAAATCTTTATTATCTAAACGATTTAAGAATTCAATCAGCTTTCCAATTGTCAACTGCGACAAGGGTTTGCGACTGATATGCACATGCATACCCACATTGTTTGCTATCTTAAGATCAGGTGGTATATTATCGTAAAAGTTTTTGAAGATGTCAAGATGTATATCCAATGTAGCTGGACAAGTTACAATCTCAAAACCATTACGAATAGAACCATCTGTTTTCATAAGAGCATGACCATGCATTAGCTTACCAACACCTAGTTGTGCACGATTACGATTATTTGTTTCGTATTCTAATTCACAACCTAGATACACAGTATTAGGTCTAACACGAGTAGCTTTGAATTTAAGCATTTGTTCTACACGCGTAGAATAATTATGTATCTTGAATGATGCATCAAGACAGTGATGGCATACTTTGTCAATCATAAGTTCGGTAACAGTTTCATTACCACAATTAGTACAAGTATCAATGCTTACTTCATTACGATTATATACATGACCATCATGAAAGAATTGTTCAGGAGTAAGCCATATATCATAGCGGTCATTGAATACATAACCATAGTTTACTGGATCAGTGCGTCTATGTATGTGTTCCCATGCTGTAGAGCCTAGTCTTACACGCTTTTGAGTACCATCTACATGATAAACTTCTGTTAAGAAGTCTTTGTAATAAGACCATGAAGGTATAACTTTATCTTCAAGAAAACTTTCAATAGACTCAGCAAACTCATCACTAGTTACATCAGATGCTATTGCTACTGCTTCATTAAGCATGTGCTGTGTTACCCATGATGGTCGTAATGCATTAGAGCGTAAGCGTCTACGCAATGCACCCCAGAATCCTTTCTTTTGAGTTCCATTTTTATTATTGAATTGCATTGGATTAACAAGATAGTATAAAGCATCAATAATAGTAGAACCATTAGCTCTATAACTTGCATGAGTTAACAGTCCTGTTTCTACACAAGCCTCACGATACATATTATATATTGTGAGTGCTCTAGATTTATTGTTTGGATCATTTGTATAGAATTGTAATACACGCTGATCTTTATACCAAATGGTAGATAAAGTAGAGTTACTACGAACACTTGCTTGTAGTTCATAGTCCCAATTGTTTTCTTCTTTAGTCCAAAATGTTTGTCGTATGTCTGGATGTTCCCATCTAAACATATTGAATACTTTTTGGAAATCACTAAAACTATATGGTTTCATAATTGACTCCTTGGTTGGTTACTAATGGCACAACAAATACAATGGATGAAATATTCCATACAACATAAAGCCTAAGCAGATAAAGATAATTAAGAACACAAGGCCCATAATTATTTTGTCATATAAACTATATTTGACATTATGTTTTGTAAAAAGGTCTTGATAATCATGATTAGGATCAAGCATTTATTTTCTCCTTGATAATAGAACGATGTTCATTACTAAGTTTACTTAACACGAATGCACAACCATACTTGTCGATGCAGTCTTGAAACTCAGCAACAACATGATAGAACCACGCTTCTTCTTGGTCTATTTGTGCATCTACTTCATTACCATCAAACATGTCTAACTGTTCCATTTTATGACTCCTGTAGTTTAGTTGATAGATCTTGTATGTCTTTAATTAAGTCTTGTTTAGAACGCTTAATAACACTATTAGCCCTAGGCCAGACTTTGTATGCCTTCCAGAATGATACAGCATAAAGTTCTTGCAGTGTATCATAATTATAAATAGCTAGATCATTATCCATTTGATTTCCTTATTGATTATGTAAATAAGATTAGGCAACGCACCATACGATGATAGTAGTTGGGTTGCTCTAATATAAAAGTATGAGCGAAGCGAATACAGTTTAAGGTCACGAAAAAAAAGCCCCAAGATTTCTCTCAGGGCTAAGTCACTACGGAGATTACTAAGCTAGTTTAAGTCTAGCTAATACAGTTGCTACTTCTGAAGCTGTTGCTGTTTCTTTTGCTGTTTTACTTGGTGGAGTATAAGGTTTCCAAGCGTCACCAGTAGCTTGCTCATATAACTCTTTTACTTTGTGAAACACTTGTTCAAGTGCATCTAAGTTATGCTCACAAACTCCAAGACGCTCAAGTAATGATTCAGCTTTGACATTCCAGAACTCAGTGCCATTGTTAACTCTGTTATGTTCCATTAAGTCGTCACCAATTTTACCGATTTGTTTAGTTTGATTCTTTACGGCATAGTCTATACCATTTGCAATAGCATTGAATGTTAATGCTTGGCAAGTGTAAGAGAACTGACCATTCTCTTTAGACCATTGTGTAAGATTGTCAGCAGGTAAAGATTCGAATACTAATCCTAAACCTTCTGATAATTTATCTACATCTGTGTATGTGAATTGATGTGTTATTGCTGATATTAACTCTGATTGATTACTCATTTTGATTTCCTTTATATTAAGATTGAAAAATTTACTACACTTACATTTTACTACATGAAACACTTTCTTTACACTTACATAATCTATATTTTCTTGATTGATTTATTGCTTTGAATACTAAGTAATGATAAGACATATAAACCTTTCTAATAATATTATGTTAAGTTTGTGTGGTGATAAGAGCATTGCCAACACCACGATGTCGAACATCTCATGCGAGTCAAGGTGGAGATTTGCGAAGCAAATACTACCTTTACCGCATGGTAAGATGAAGACTCGTGTGTGAGGCCCTAGCGGCCTTGGAGCGTTGGTGAATACGAAGAGTAGTGTTGGATCGAAGAGCGGATAAAGCAGGGTGAAACCGAATGGTTTTAAGAAGGTGATACATTACCATTAGAAGATAAAGATAATGAGTTTAAGGTAGGTTTGTGTGTGTTACAGAGGCATACTTAGTAAGGGATTACAGTTGTGTAAGTAATTGATAGTTATGATTGGTGATATACACTAATCAATTATGTGTGTGTAATAATTAATAATATATATTATTATTGTGTGATGTGATGATTGATTATGTGTGTATGGGGTTAAGTCTGGGCTATCTACCCCCGGGGGGGAGCAATATTAATGTATAGTATCTAGTATGTAGGCACTTAACTAGATTTATTATAGATTTTACAATTAAGCCTAGTAGATTATGTACTCCCTAACGGGGGATTAATGATCAGTGGTCCTCGTCTTAACTAAGTTCGGATTCTTAGACTTCGGACTTACGTCCTCAGTCAACTAAGTACCCTCTCTATTAATTAATAATTACTAATTAATAATTATTATTATTATATTATTATATTAATATTATTATATTATAAATTAATATAATTAATAATTAATATTAATTAATAATTAATAGATTTTAACACAAATGTATATTCGTGTCAAGAAAAATATAAAATATTTACGAACAAGACCTATTAGCTATTGACATTCAAATTAAACTGTGGTATACTATTACCATACGAGTGAGAATTTACCCAATGATTAGAGACGAACTACCTGAAGATACTAATCCAGACAAGCTGTCTGGTTATAAGCTAGATGACCATGAGATCATACTAAGCAAGAAGAGAGGTCCAGGGTTTAAGTTTAACAATCCTAGTTACTTTAACCTAGAACAGAAGACTGATGCTTGTGCATTGTATTGTGTTTATGGTGATGTAGATCAAGTTTCAGAAATGACAGGCATTGATCCTAAATTTTTAAGACAATGGAAAGATGAACCTTGGTGGTCTGAAATTCAAAAGAAAGTCTTTGTAGAGCAAAATGAAAAACTGGCATCTAGAATTAGTGGTGTGCTTGATAAGTCTCTTGAGCATCTGGTCGATAGACTGGACAATGGGGATTATCTTTGGGATGTAAGAAAGTCTAAGCTAGTTCGTAAACCTGTAGACACAAAAGTATTATCAAATCTATTTAACAATCTTGTAACTCGCCGTCAACTTATTAGAGGCGAGCCTACGAGCATCACATCTCAAGTTGCTGTTGATGACAGACTAAAGTTATTAGCTGCTCAATTTGAGAAATTCGCTAACGCAACAGAAATTCAAGGGGAAACTTATGGCATATACAATGAAAAAAGAAACAATGAAGAAACCAATGAAGGCAAAGGTAACGAAGAAGGCATCAGACAAGATGCACAAAATGCCTAATGGTAAAATGATGGCTAATTCTAAAATGAAGTCAATGAAAAAGGCTAAGTGCTAATCATGGCCTCAAAGGTTAATGCTGCTAAAAACTATACTAAACCAAGCTTACGTAAGAAGATAGTATCTCAAGTTAAAGCATCAGCCACTCATGGAACTAAAGCAGGACAATGGAGTGCTCGTAAAGCACAACTAGTAGCAAAGAAGTATAAAGCTGCTGGTGGTGGTTATAAATGAGTCACTTAGCGAAGCCACAACGTTCACTAAAAGCTTGGGGTGAACAGAAGTGGACAACTAAGTCAGGTAAGAAATCCAGTGTAACTGGTGAAAGATATTTACCTGAGAAAGCAATTAAAGCTTTATCTCCACAAGAATATGCAGCAACTACAAAAGCTAAACGAATAGGTAAAGCTAAGGGTAAACAGTTTGTAGCACAGCCTAAAAGTATTAAAGCTAAAACTAAAACGTATAGGAAAGTAACTTAATATGGCAACTAAAGCTAAAAAGAAGGGCGTAAGCCTATCTATTGGTCGTGGTGAGAAGCTTCCTGTATCTAAAGGAGCTGGTCTTACTGCAAAAGGACGTGCTAAATACAATGCAGCTACAGGAAGTAACTTAAAAGCTCCACAACCAGGGGGTGGTGCTCGTAAAAAATCATTCTGTGCACGTATGGGTGGCATGCCAGGGCCTATGAAAGACAGTAAAGGGAGACCTACTCGTAAGGCTGCAGCACTAGCCCGTTGGAAATGCTAATAAATAGTCATGCAAAACTATTTAAGTACATTTTTAAACTATGTAAGGGGGATAACAGGTAATAATAACCCTCAAATTACGGGTTATGCACCACAACCTGTTGCAGGTACTAACCCACCAGCGGTAAATCCTAATGCACCTAACCCTTATAACTATAGGATGGTTAATGGAAAGCCTGTAGCAGACTTACCAGAACCAGGTGAAAGAACTTTAGATGTATTTCCTACTGTTCATTCATTAGAGCCTACTAAATTAAATAAAGGTACCCCTTGGGCAGGTCAAAAGGTACCTGAAGAGTATCTAGGTGGTCTAGCCTATGCACAAGCTAAAGCTAAAAGCATTGGTTTATTAGATGATCAGACACTTAATCAAATGTTACCTCTTGCTACTAGAGAGAGTAGATACAAAGATTATGGAAACAATGGTGTTCTTGTTGATTATAAAACACCTCCTCCTAAAGAATTAGAAGGAACTATCTCTGAGTCTAATAAATTAAGATCTCAAGAACTTAAACTAGAATCTCAAATAGATAAAGCTTATAGATTAAAGAATATGCCTTTATTTGGAGATCTTGTACTTAAACGAAAAGAACTTGAATCACAAAGAGAAAAACTAGATTCTAAAATTTTAGCTAATTCTAGTTGGATATCTAGAGCTGAATCTTATAATGATATTAGTGATAAAGTAGAAAAGCTTGGTTTACAAAGAGCTACTAATCAAGAATTAATTAGAGACCAACAAGGTCGTATTATATCAAAAGCTGATGTGTATAGAGCACATGAGTTAGATACATATGAAACAAAAGCGTTACATGTTCCACTAGCTCTTTACAATAAAAAGTTTGAGAATCCTGGAGCAAAAGGTTTAGAACTTACTAAAAAGTTTGTAGGTAAAGGTGATGCAGCTGAAGCTAGAAATAGACAAGAAGCTGAAATAGGTAATAATATCTATACACACAAAAAGAATAAACCTGTAATGGATTACTATACAAACCAATATAATAAATACTATACAGAAATGTCAAAAGGTAAACGATAATGCCTAGTTCACCAAATTATAAACGTAACTATAAGCAAGAGTATGATTTATTTGCTGACTCTACTAAAGCTAAGAAAGAAAGAGCTGCACGTAACAAAGCTTCTAGAGCTAAAGGTGCAGGCCCTACTGATGTAGATCATAAGAAACCTTTACGTTCTGGTGGATCTAAAGCTCTAAGTAATACACGAACACGTTCAGTATCAGCTAATCGTGCTGACAACGGACATAAACCTGGTGAGAAACAAAAAAGACATAAATGAAATTAACACCTGACCTAATACATGGGTTTGCAGGTTCGATTTTAGCAAAGAGGTACGATGGTTCAACCCCTACTCCGCAGTGTCATTTAGAGTGGTGGGATCTTTGTTGCAGCGAAAACCCTTTAGTAGCAATTGCAGCACCCCGAGCCCACGGGAAGTCAACTGCAATTACTCATGCTTACTTACTCGCTGCTCTTTTATTTAGGGATAGAAAATTTGTACTAATTGTATCTGATACTGAGAATCAGGCTATTAACTTCTTAGGTGATCTTACTAATGAGTTAAAAAACAATGAAGATCTAATTACTCTTTTTGGAATTAAATCTTTTATTAAAGAATCTCAAACAGATATTATTGTAGAGTTTGAAGATGGTGATCAGTTTCGTGTTCTAGTACGTGGTGCAGAACAACGAGTTCGGGGACTTAAGTGGGATCAACGTAGACCTGATTTAATTGTATGTGATGATTTGGAAGGCGATGAACAAGTACAATCAAAAGACCGTAGAGAGAAGTTTAGAAGGTGGTTTTATGCTGCACTTCTTCCTTGTAGGTCTCAGCATGGTATTGTACGTGTTGTGGGAACTGTGTTACATCTCGATTCCCTACTCAATCGTGTTATGCCTCCCGATTATGATGGCGATCATATTAAGGTTGAGTCTTTAAAGACTTATAGTACTCGTAAGAAAGTAGAGTGGAAGTCTGTACGATATAGAGCTCACTCAGAAGATTATAAAGATATTCTTTGGCCTGATAGATATACAGCACAGTTCTTTATAGATAAAAAAGATGATTACACTAAACAAGGTATTCCAGAAGTATATGCACAAGAGTTTCTTAACTATCCTGTTGACGAGTCTACTGCTTATTTTAAACGTACCGAATTTATTGAAATTCCTAAGTATACATTAGATGCTATTAGACATAAAGAAAAAAGACTTACTTACTATGCTGCTGTTGATTTCGCCATTTCTACTAGAGAACGTAGCGATTACACTGTCATTGCTGTTGGTGGTATTGATTCAGATGGCATAATGAACATAGTAGACATTCGACGAGGAAGATGGGATTCCTTAGAGATTGTTGAAGAGATGTTTGCAGTACAAAAGAAGTTTGATCCTCAATACTTTGTAACTGAAAAGGGAGCTATTGAGAAAGCATTAGGTCCTATCTTAAGACGGGAACAAATTGTTAGACAAGAATATATGAGTCTTCACCCAATGACTCCTACAAAAGATAAACAAACTAGAGCCCGATCTTTCCAAGCTAGATTTAAAGCAGGTGGTGTTAAGTTTGATAAGAGTAGTTCTTGGTATCCAGATTTAGAAGAGGAAATGGTTCGTTTTCCTAAAGCTAGACATGATGACCAAGTGGATGCTTTAAGTTGGTTAGGTTTAATTGTAGACCAAGTACATGATGCTGAATCTCCCGCAGAGGAAGAAGAGTATGAATACTTAAAATCATTATCTCAACAACAAGATGGTAGATCTGCTATAACAGGATATTAAATATGGAATTAGATGTAAACCTTGACATAAATAAATTAGTTGCTTCGCCAAACATTGCAGAGATGTTAGACGAAAAAGCTTTAAATACATTAGGATCTAGAGTTGTATCTGAATTTGATACTGATAAAGAATCTCGTAGTGTATGGGAGCAACGCGTAGAAGAAGCTATGAAATTAGCTCTTCAAGTAGCAGAAGCTAAATCATTTCCATGGTCAGGTGCATCTAACGTTAAGTTTCCATTAATTACAATAGCAGCATTACAGTTCCATAGTCGTGCCTACCCTGCTTTAGTACCTTCTGGTGAACTTGTTAAGATTGATCATGACATAGAAACAAGTACAGATCCTTTTAGTCAAGATGAAAACCAAGCTCGTAATAAACGTGTTCAAAGACACATGAGTTACCAGTTACTAAAAGAAGATGAGTCTTGGGAATCTGAAATGGATAAGGTGCTTATTACAGTACCTATTGTGGGTTGTGCATTTAAGAAAACATATTGGGATTTTAATGAAGATCATCCTAAATCAGAAAACGTATTAGCTAAAGACTTTGTTGTTTCATATTGGACAAAGAATTTACATGACTGTGATCGTCAAACACACGTTTTATATTTATCTACAAATGATGTTATTAGTAGACAACGTAGAGGTCTATGGTTAGATGTTAAGTTAGGTCGTCCTATCTTACAACCACAAGATAATTTAAGTGTTGCTCAAAATAAACAACAAGGTGTAGAAGATTCTAATACAGATACAAGTACTCCTTACGAGTTTCTTGAGCAACATCGTTGGGAAGATTTAGATGGTGATGGTTATAAAGAGCCATACATTATTACAGTACACAGACCTACTAAAAAAGTAGTTCGAGTTGTAGCTAACTATTTTGAATCATCTATTAAACGTAATATTAAAGATGAAGTTATTAATATTAAACCTGAAAGTTACTTTACTAAGTATTCTTTCATTCCTTCTCCAGATGGTGGTTATTATGACATCGGATTTGGTATTTTATTAGGACCTTTAAATGAGTCTATTAATACTATTATTAATCAGCTTATCGATACAGGTACTATGGCTAATACAGCGGGAGGATTTCTTTCACGGGGAATTAAAGTCCGTGGAGGCAATTACAATTTTGCTCCTCTTGAGTGGAAGCATGTGGATTCTACTGGAGAAGACCTAGCTAAAGGTATTTATCCATTACCTGTTCGTGAACCTAGCCAAGTATTATACACACTATTAACAACATTAGTTAATTATGGTGAGCGTATTGTTGGATCTACAGACATTATGGTTGGTGAAAATGTAGGTCAAAATACACCTGCAGCTACAAGCCAAACAATGGTAGACCAGGGTATGAAAGTATTCTCAGGAATATTTAAACGTATCTATAGAGCTTTAAACTCAGAACTTCGTAAAGTATATCGTTTAAACCAACTATATTTATCAGATGAATACAAGTTTGCTGGTAATGTTGTACTAGCTTCAGACTATAAAGACTCATCAGTTGACTTACGTCCTGCAGCAGATGTACAAGTTATCTCTGATACACAACGTCTAATGCAAGCAGAAGCATTAAAACAAACAGCATTAGCTGTACCAGGATTTAATGTTTACAAAGTAATGCGTAGATATTTAGAAGCACTTAAAGTACCAAACATTGAGGAAATCTTACCAGATCCTTCAGGTCCAAATGCATTACCACCTGCAGGTCCAGATGTTAAAGTTCAAGTTGAGCAAATTAAAGCTCAAGAACGTAAGCTTTCTCTTGAAACTAAATTTAAACTTGGCATCGCTAAATTACAAAACGAAGCTAAGCTTAATGAAGCTAAGATTATCAAAATGGAAGCAGAAGCAGCTAAAGCATTTGAGGAAGCTGGTGGTGTTACAGCAGGTCATAACATTGCTATGTTACAAACTCAATTAGGTGCTGCTAAAGCTCACCAAGATGGTGTCTTAAGATCTATAGATATGTTAATGAAAGCAACCGAGGGAGCAGTAGAGTATGATAATAACGCAGCAGGAGTTCTTGGATTGGGTGGAACATCCAGTAACCAAGGCACTGAAGAAGTCCCTACACAATGATAGGGAATATCTCAAAGAAATGATTGTTCGCGGTAACGTGGATAATGAGGAAGAAGTAAAAGGTAGATGTAATGCAGTTTTAAATATCCTTAATATTACATATGAGGATTTAACAGAGGGAGCAAGAGAAGATGCAAAATACTAGTGGAATTCATCCAAAGGGTCATAGAGTTTTAATACTCCCAGATCCAGTGGAAGAAGTAACACAAAGCGGTATTATTTTGTCAGTTGGTGAAAATAGAGATAGGGAAAGACTAGCACAACTAAAAGGTACTATTGTCGAACTAGGCAATACTGCATGGTTAGACCAACCAAGCCCCTGGGCAAACGAAGGTGATCATGTAATCTTTGGTAAGTATTCTGGTTTAATCTATCAGGGTGCCGATGACAAAGAGTATCGTATCATTAATGATTTAGATGTTGTAGCATTAGTCGACTAGGAGAAAACATGTCAGAAGAAAATCAGGAAGAACAGAAACAAGAAACAAGTACAGATCAAGAGGCACAGGCAGTTAATGAACAAACTCAAAAAGAAGCCCGTATATTTGGTTGGGTTCCTAAAGAAGAGTTTAGAGGTTCTGAAGATGACTGGGTTGATGCAGACGTATTTGTAAAACGAGGTAAGGAAATTAATCCTATTCTCCGTAAGAACAATGAATTACTTATGAAGAAACTGGATGAAAAAGCCAAAGAAATTGATAGCATAAAAGCATCCGTTGAGGAGTTTAAAAAGTTCCAAAAGGAATCATTTGAACGTAAGACTGCTGAGTATGATGTACAAATTGCTCAGTTAAAGTCACAAAAACGTGAAGCTATTGCAGAAGGAAACGGTGATCTAGTTGTTGATATTGACGATCAACTTGATTCACTAAAGGAAGCACAGCGTGAGGCTAAGGAAGCTAGTAAAGCTAAACCAGAGCCAGAACAACCTGCTCAAGTAAGTATTCCAGATGATCCAGAATTACAAAGTTGGTTAAATAAAAACAATTGGTTTGGTAATGATATTGAAATGACTGAACTAGCTAACACTTTAGGATCTTCTGTAAGAAAACAATTTCCTCACCTTGCTAGTCGTGCTTTTTTAGAAAAGCTTGATGATAAGATTCGAGAGTACATGCCCAATAAGTTCTTAGGTAATAAGGCTAAGGGTAGTGCAGTAGATTCCTCAGGTAGTGTTCGAGGATCAGGATCTTCTGGTAAAAAATCTTATGACAATTTACCTGATGATGCAAAACAAGCGTGTGATCGATTCATTAAACAAGGATGGATCAAATCTAAACAAGAATACATTGACAGTTACGACTGGACTTAAGGAGAAAAATTATGGCTAAAGCATTAACAATTGAAGAGAAAAAAGAACAGGCACTTACTAGAACTACCACAGAGCGTCCTTCACGTGAACGTCAAAGGAACTTATTTAATGGTACCCAAGTTAAGTTAACTGTAAATCATCAAATCCCTGGATACCACCTACACATCTTTAATGATGAACCAGGTAGAGTCCAGACCGCACTTGATGGAGGATGGGAGTTTGTCAGTCCTGATGAAGTGGGCGGTGTTAAAGATAGTGTAACGTCTGGTAATACAGACCTAGGAGATAAGGTAAGATACCTCGTTGGTACAAGTGAGAAAGGCGATGGTCTTTATGGCTACTTGTTGAAGATTAAACAAGATTGGTTTGATGAAGATCAAGCAGAGTTACAAAAACGAAATGATCGAGTAGATGCTGCAATCCGTGGTGGTGTAAACGTTAAGGACGGTACAAGTTCTGATGGTTTTTATACTCCTAAGGGTGGCATTAACTACAAAACATAAACTTAATTTCTAAAAGGAAATAAAAATGGCTAACGCAAATACCCCTCGTGGACTTAGCCCAGTAGGTACAATTACTGGTGCTCCGTTTAACGAACAGGGTCGCCTTTACGCTATCGCTAACGACGCTTCTAACACTTACGCTATTGGCGACATTGTTAAAGTTGCTGGTTCAAGCGATGCAAATGGTGTACCTTTTGTTTCAAAAGCGCTTACTACTGATACACCTGTTGGTGTTATTGTTGGTTTCCGCGTAGCAGATGCAGGTGTATCTCTTGTAGGTACTACTTTGGCTTTAAATACAATTTACTTACCACTTAATTCTGGTCTTCGCTATGCATTTGTAGTGGATGATCCATCAATTATTATGCAAGTAACAGGTAATGCTACTGGTGTGGCTGTTGCTGATGTATTTAAGAATGCTGGTTTAACTATTACAGCTAACCAAACATCTCTTGCTATGTCTGCTCCACAATCAAGCACAGTATTGAATGCTGCTTCATTCTTAGCTATTGCGTCTTCTGGCTCATTAGCTTTACCATTACAAATCATTGGTCTAGTTCAAGCAGTTAATAATGAACCTGGTGCCTATGCTCAAGCTTTGGTAAAATGGAACAAGCATCAATTCCTCAACCCAGTTGGCACGGCTTAATAAGGAGAATATAACATGGCTGGTATTATAACAACCGCTTCACATCCGAAGGCCCTCTGGCCTGGGATTAAAGCATTCTGGGGTCAAGTCTACGACGAACATAAAGAAGAATATTCTGAATTGTTTGACAGTGACACATCCTCAATGAACTATGAAGAAGATGTTCAACTTACAGGTTTTGGTTTAGCTCCAGTTAAATCCGAAGGTTCTGGTGTTGCATACGATTCAGAACTTCAAGGTTTCACAACACGATACACTCACGTTGCTTACGCACTTGGTTATATCGTAACAAAAGAAGAGTTAGATGACAACTTGTATGAACAAGTATCACGTCGTAGAGCTGCAGCATTAGCAATGTCTTTCCGTCAAACGAAAGAAAACGTTGGCGCTAACATCTACAATCGTGCATTTAACTCTACATACTTAGGTGGTGATGGTGTGTCTTTAGCTAATACAGCACATCCTAACACATCTGGTGGTACATTTGCTAATAAACCTTCAGTAGATGCAGATCTTTCTGAAGCGTCTTTAGAAGATGCGCTAACAGCAATTATGGGTTTCCAAAATGACCGTGGTCTTTTGATCAATGTTATGCCAAGAAGCTTAATTGTTGCTCGTCAAAACTTCTGGAATGCTAATCGTATTCTTAAGTCAGCGTACACACCAACAACAGCAAACAATGCAGTGAACGTTTTAGTAGCGACAAATGCTTTACCAGAAGGTATTGTAATGAATCACTATTTAACATCACCTAACGCATGGTTTGTTAGAACTAACATCCAAAACGGTCTCAAGTACTACTCACGTGTTGGTATTCAATTTGATCAAGACAATGATTTTGATACAATGAATGCTAAGGCTAAGGGTTACGAAAGATACTCATTTGGCTGGACAGACCCAAGAGCAATCTTCGGTGTTAACGGTCCTTAATTAGGACTTAATTAAAGGTAGAGGGGGCGAGTTAAAGTTCCCTCTAGTCTTTATTTTAGGAGTAAATATGTCATATCCAATAGAAGAAAAAAAAGGTAAACGCCCACCTGTCAAAAAGGGTAAATAATTTAGTGTTCTCTGATGACGCTTAGAGATAAGCGTTGTTATAACATACAACGTCAAAGGAGATTTTTATGTCAAATCCAACAAGATTGTCAAATGGTGTGTCTACAAATGATGCACAGTATTTAATGGGTAACTATCCGTTACCAAGTCCATTTACTACAAGTGGTTCACGTTCAAAAGGTGTTGCTCAGTATGCAAATGACTTTACAGAGTCAGTTGCAGAGTATACAGTTACTGGTACCTCATCTACATTTGCTTTAACAGATGGTAATGGTGGTTTAGGTTTAATTACCCCAGGTGCTGCTGCTACAGCTACAGCTGCTTATAAAACAGCATCTAATGTTGCTTTTGTTGCAGGTAATCAAGTATGGTTCTCAACAAGAATTAAAGCTTCAGCAGTATCAGGTACTAAAGCTTTTTATGTAGGTTTAAGAAATGGTTCAGCAACAACTAATGGTTTATGGTTTGCTAAAGCAGCATCTTCAACTTCAGTTAACTTAGTATCAACAGTAGCATCAACAGCTACTACATTAGTAACAGGTGTTGCTACTGCAGTTGATGATACATTCCTTGAACTAGGTTACTATTTTGATGGTGTAGATATATACGTGTACAATAATAATGTTGTTGTTGCTCGTGTTGAAGCTCCTGTTATTGGTACAAACATACCTAGTGTCAATTTAGGTCCAGTAATGCAAATTACACCGACAGCTACTGATACATTAACAGTTGATTATATTTCTGCTTCTGTAGAAGTTACACGATAATAGGAGGCCAATATGGCTAATTCAGTACAGATTCAAACACTAGTTGATAGTGAGCGTAATCTAGTTGTTAAATTAGTTGGTATCCTAGATACAAGTAACGTAAGTTTAGCAACCTTAATTGACCCAGCACTTGTTGCTGCGGTTAATGCTTCAGGGTTAAACTCACAACAACCTACTAAGGTAGCAATTAAAAAAGTAACTTACACTGTAGAAGATGGCTTAGCTGTCAACCTTTATTGGGATGCTACAACAGATGTACCTATCTGGAGGTTTGTAGGCAGAGGAAAAGTAATGGGAGAACAGATTGGTTTCTTACAAAATAATGCTGGTGCAGGGGTGACTGGTAAAGTTTTATATGATACCGATGGTTATTCTTCAGGCTCAGTATCATTCAGCTTATTAATTGAATGTATTAAACAATGGAGTTAATATGATTCCTTCTACCTCTAAAGTAAAACAAATGGAGATCTCTGCTATTATTACAAGAGCAGATGGAACTATTGAAAACCTTGGAACAATTCAATATTGGCACAAGAACCCACTTAAACGTATTATATGGAGAATTAAAAAATGGCTACACTATTAGTAAACACAGGTAAGGCTGTAGTTACAAATCGTATCAAAGGCTCAGGAACAGAACCTAGTTATGTTGCTTGGGGTACAGGAGCAGGTACTACTGCTGCTACTGATACAACATTATTTACAGAAGTTGGTACTAGAGTTTTAGGTACATCAACACAACAAACAACAACTACAACAAGTGATACATATCAAGTTGTAGGTACACAAACTGCAGGTGGTTCATTATCAATCACTAATGCTGGTTTGTTTGATGCTATTACAGTTGGTAATTTGTTTGTTAAAGGTGACTTCTCTACTATTAGCTTAACTTCTGGCGATAGTATTCAGTTTACAATTAAAGTACAATTTAGTTAACCTGATTAGGAGCCAATACTATGGCTATTAATCAATCGGCAATTAACGTAGCGGCTGTTAATGGTACTGCTAGTGTTTTTAACACTCAGCTGTTAACAGTCAATGCTACCGTTAGTCCTAGCATTGTTTATCAAGGTATTGTAACTTTACTTTTAAGTGTTATTGCATCAACTACTGCTAGTGTTTATAAAGGACTATCTCAACTCTTAGTAGTTGCATCTAGGTTCTTTGTAGGTACAGGTGCTCTTGATGGTAATGCTTTAAATACAAGTACTATAAATGCTCAAGCTACGGGTGCAGTTTCAAGTAACGCAACTCTCTTTAATAACTTTGCCTTTTTTAGAAATATTACTGCTACATCAACAGTTTTAAATTCAATACAAAGAGCCAATATTACATTATTTTTAGTTACTGTTAATTCTACTGTTACTATTACTAAAGCAATAAATAAACTAATAGATCTTGTTTTAAGTACAGCTACAGCTACTATGACAAGAGGTTTAATCTTGTTTAAATTAATTACAGCCTCAGTTACAAGTAGTGTTACTTTATTAGCTCAAAGACTTTACTATAGAACTTTAACTTATATATCTGTTTCTGTATCTACTATAGTAAAATCTATTCAAAAACCATTGACAATTCTGGTAAATTGTGGTATTATATTAGTTAAGGGTGCAAGAAAGATTCTTACAGTAGTAGTTACTTCTACAGCTACAATGATTAGAAGTGCTATATCTTTTGTAAAATTCCCTTTAAATAGATTAATATATGCCGCTTCTAAAATTAGAAAAGTCTTTTATTCTTAAGGATTTAGGGTATGCCTACGGCTTTTTCATATAAAGTAATTACTGAAAATGAACAGTTTACTTTTGATTTTTCCCCAGCTATGGGTACAGGAGAAACTATTACAAGTGCTACTAGCACTGTTTTAGTAGTTTCTGGTACAGATGCATCCCCTACTTCTATACTTCTTGGTAGTCCTGTAGTTAGTGGTCAACAAGTAGCTCAAAGAGTTTATGGTGGTGTAGATGGAGTAATCTATCGTATTCAAATGACGGCAGTTACGTCCTCTGCTAATACTTTAGTTCTTTTAGCTGATTTACAGATTCTTGCTCCACTTAGTGTCTAGGAGACTCAGTTGAGTTATATACCTAGATATGATAAAGGCAACTGGATTGCCATGTGTGATGTGTGTGGTCGTAAGTATAAAGCTAGTGCTCTAACTAAACGTTGGGATGGCCTAATGTGTTGTCAAGAGGATTGGGAAATCCGACAACCACAAGACTTTGTAAGAGGAGTTCTAGATACCCAAATAGCTCCTTGGTTAAGAACAGAACCATCAGATAGCTTTATAGCAGTAACACTAGGTTTCTTAAGTCAACTCTTTTCAACAAGTACAGCAACTATACTTACAGTTTTTACAGCAGCACCATACAACTTTTATATAACGAGCCCAGTAACAGCAACATTGAGTGCTATATTACTCAATCCATCAACACCATCCCAAATTAATGGGAACCCAATTAATACTACAACATTAAACTAGGATAATATTATGGCAGGATTAAATTTATTTACAAATAATGCATCAACTACGCTAGCCTCTGGCATTTCAGCAGTAGATACAACATTAACAGTATCATCAGGTACAGGGGCTTTATTCCCAACATTAGCAGGATCACAATACTTTTATACTACTTTAAGTAATGTTGCTGCAACAATCATTGAGATTGTTAAAGTAACTGCTAGAGCTGGGGACACGTTTACTATTGTACGAGGTCAGGACAATACAACAGCTTCTGCATATATAACTGGTGATAAAGTAGAACTTAGACTTGTTGATGCTTCTCTAGAGAACTTCCCTCAACTAGACTCTACTAATACTTTTGCACAAGCTCAAACATTTACTACAGCTCCAGTATTTACTGATGCAACGGGTACTCGTTCTGCTATGTCTGCTGCTAAGTCTGGTGCTAATAGTGATATTACATCTATTACTGGTTTAACTACACCATTAACTATTGCACAAGGTGGTACAGGTGCTATAACATTACGTGATGCTACTATAGCTACATTAGGGTATACAACTACGGCTACTGCAGCAGGTACAACAACACTCCTTGCAACTGACACATCAATTCAGTTTTTTACAGGAGTAACAACACAAACTGTAGTCTTACCTATAGCATCTACAATGGTACTAGGCCAACAATTTACAATCCATAATAATAGTACTGGTTCTTTAACTATTAATTCATCTGGTGCTAACTTAGTAGGAACTGCTACAGCTAATACAACTGTTGTTTGTACTTGTATATTAACTTCTGGTACAACTGCTGCTTCTTGGGATTATGATGTTACTGGTTTTACTACAGCTCTTCCTACAACACGTGGTGGTACTGGTTTAACAACTGTTGGTACAGCAGATCAATTACTAGGTTCTAATGGTACAACATTAGCTTATACTAAAGTAGGTATCTCTAACTTATCAGCTACTGGCTCACCTTCTGCATCTACATTCCTTGCTGGCAATAATACATGGGCTACACCAGCCGGTGGATTAACTCAAGGTTCTAGTATTACAGGTGGTATAACAAATACAAATACTCACTACCCTGCAACTGCAACAACCAATGGTTACTCTTATACTTGGACAACAGGAATTACTGGTAATTGTGATTTTCAATGTAACTCATTTGTGTATCAATCAGGTACTGAAACTTTTGTAGATAGTACCACATCTAGTATGATAAGAGCTCGTAGTACAACTGAAATTAATAATTGTACTAAATATAATTGTGTTTGTAACTGTTAATAAAGGATAATATATATATGATTTATAAAAAACAAAACGCTCTACACACGGAATATAAATTAAGTATTGATACAACAGATACCCATATTACTTATGAATATTTTCTAAAAAAACCTTGGGCAGCTGATGAAAATAAATGGACAGATATTCCTGTTTATAGTAGAACATGTACCTACGATGAATTTAAAGTAGATCATCATTCTCACCAAAAACCACAAGATGCTCATATTCTTTATGGTTTTTTTGATAGGTATAGAAAAGATACTAACGAACATTATAGAGATTTTCCAAGAACAGATGCTCTAAATGAAGAAGTAACTATAAAGGGTAAAGTACCAGTGGTATTAGATGTTATTAAACACACAAAAGACAGTAAAGCTGGTGTGGGTGACGTTACACAATTACATGGTGGTTTTCCTGTATTTATAGTTGCAATCCCATTTAAAGATTCTCCAGTACAGGATTGGGTATTTATTACTGAAGCCGAAGAAACTTATTTTAATGATATACTTGTTACTGATAGTTTAGATATTGAATATAAAAAATCATTAAAAGATATTACAGATAAATTCTTACCTAATATTACATTAAGTAAAGAAGGTAATGAAATTACTGCAACATTAGTTCCAGCTAAACCAGGAGTGGAACTTTACTTTGATAACACTGTAGGATCTTTAAGTTCTTATAGAGGCTTTACAGATGTTAATGGTAAAGTAAAAACTACAATTACAGCAGATACAAATGGTAAAGTAAAAGTTGGATTTAAACAGTTCTCTGGAAAAGCTGAAATAGCAGTATAATGCAAGGATATTTAAAGCAGATGCGACCTAATAAAGTTGCATCTGATTTGCATTTTAAAATAGATATAATAGATAGTAATACAATTCATTTAGGGTATTGGAATACTTTAACAAATGAATGTTATTATGAGCATGACTTTACTAAAGATCAATTATTGTTTGATGACTTTAGTGACTCAAAGATTGTAGATCCTCATAGACTTATATTAGTAGCTACAAGACAAGGGTTTAAAAAACCAAGTGTTATAGATGTATTTAGATATACTTGGTATAGTAAAGCTAAGACGGGTGGTTTTATGTTAGATCAATTTAATTTAACATACCCGTTAATGTACTTCACAGTTCCTTATATTGATAGTCCTTGGGAAGATTGGAGTTTTATAACTTCAGGTTCTAAACTAACTATCAATGGGCAAGATCAATTAAACACAGTAGACACTAACAAACAAACTTATATACTAGATGATATTATTAAATTACTACCCTCTTTAAAATTAAAGTATAAAGACAAAGTAATTGAAGTAGAGTTATTAGATAAAAAACCTAACATTGAAATATACTTAGAAACAACTACAGGTATTTTAGAACAAAATAGAATAGTTACTGACAGTTTAGGTAAAGCTAAAACTAAATTACTATTTGGTACTAGTGGTAAAGTTAAAGCAGGGTTTAAGTTTTATACAGGAAAAACGGAGATAAAGATTGATTAATATAGCACAACACTGGGCATGTAACATTCTTCAAGAAAATGTAGATATGTCTGATGAAGACAATAAAGAATTAATTAAAATAGCTGAAGCTTATACAGCTAAGTACGCACATGAGCCTGATATATTAGATCCTAATCGTGAGGGTTATAATTTCTTTGATGACCCTGCTCCTATTGTTCGTAGACTAGAGGCTTTTGTAAAAGAACGTACTTATATAATGATGGAAGCTGAGGGTTTTATTAACCCTCGTAAATATGATATTGAAGCTGTAGCAATAGCTAGGGTATTTAAAACAGGTGAAAGGGCAGTAGCTCATAACCACAGAGGCTGTGACTACGTAGGTGTATACTATGCTGATCTTGATGTAGTTGATGATGGGGAGTCTAATTTTCATGTACCTAAAGGAAGACTTCTTTTAACAGATCCTATATCACAAAGATCACGAGCATTAAATCACACACAAAATGTCCAGGTAAGTCCTAAACCTAAATTCTTTGTAATGCACCCAGCTTATGTATACCATACAAGCGAGCCCTATCAAGGAATTAAAGATAGAAAATTCTTTGTATTTGTTATTAGGATTGCAGAACCTATACAGCATAAGAAATATAAAACAATATGATCCATCAAGCGTGGCCTGTTAACCTTCTTATTGAAGAAGACTTTTTAACGGATGAAGATAACCTGGAGTTACTTAAAACAGTAGTTCCTGAAATAGATAAGTTTAATGGTGTTCCTGAAATCTTTAATAGAGATATTAAAATACCAAACTTATTCTTAGAAGATAAACCTATTATCCAAAAGTTTAAAACTATGGTTAAAAATAGGTTATATCAAATGCTCCATGCTGAAGGATTTATTGACCCTAATTCTTTAGAAGTTCAAGTCAATGTCTTTCCTAGAAGGTTTACTAAAGGCATGAGAGCAAAGCCGCATACACATCGTGGTATCGACTATACAGGTGTTTACTATTTAGATTTAGAAGTTACAGACCAAGGTAAAGATACTTGTGATATTGATGATGGGCGATTACTATTTATAGACCCCATTGCACAGCGTTCTAGGGGCCTTAATCACAATATGTTAATACAGTTGATACCTAAGCCTAGGTTACTTATTATACATCCTTCTTATGTGTTTCATGAGTCTGAGATGTATAAGGGCAATAAGGATAGGATCTTAATTGTAATTAATGCTAAAGTAAAAGACCGTCAACAAGCAGACTCATTTATTACAATATGATCATAGATAACTTCCTATCTCAAAAAGACTGGGATTATTGTTATGAGTACTTTAAACAAGGGTACTGGCAGTTTCCAAATCTAAGTGGTATACAAGGTAATCAAGGTTGGAGAATATTTAACCTTGAGGTAGAAAAGAATATAGGTCAGGTTCTTTACAATGCTTTAAGTAAACATAACCTTAAACCCTATGCTATTAAACGAGTAGGTATAAATGGTGCCACTACTTTAAATGAATCTCATCTACATAGAGATGGTCCCCCTGGGGACTTAAGTTTAATATGGTTTGCTTCTAAAGATTGGGATAAATCTTATGGTGGTAATCTTAAAATTTATACTAAGAATAACTTGACAGAGCCTACCATTATAGAGTATAATAGTAATAGAGCTGTAGTATTTGATTCTAACTTATTACACATACCTGATACCCCTAGTGTTAAAAATATACTTAGAATTACTGTTGGGTTACATTTAACTCCTTCAGATAAATGGGAATATAAGTACATTGCAAGAGTTTCATAATTTTCTATCAGGGTCTGAGTTAGAGTTTGTAACTAAAACAATTACAGGGGATCATTGGGGTTTTGGATATACTAGTACTGATCCTAATAAACCTATTTGGAACTTTGATAAAGCTTTAGGAAAACCTGTAGCTGAACTACTTGTTTCAAAACTAGATAACTATATTTTAAAAGATTGGCATATAAACGGTCAAACTTTTCAATTAAGTGGATCTCCTCATACAGATTCTTACAATGGTTGTAATTATGCTTTTATATTCTTTCCACAAGATTGGAATTATTTATGGGGTGGAAGATTACATATACTTAACAATGACAAGACTACAATAATAACTCCTAAAAAAAACTTAGGTATATTATTTAATGCAAGTTTAATACATTATGCTGAAGCTCCTTTAGTCCCTGTACTAAGAATTTCAGTAGGTTTAAAATTACATAGAGAGAATTAATGGCAACTTTTACAATTACTGCACAGAACTTTGTTACACAAGATAAGAGAACTATTATATATGATTCATCTATAAGTTCTTTAAAATGGGATGATGGAAGTTATATTGTTAAGACTTTAAAAGAATCTAATGAAGTTAAAATTCCAGCAAAGATAAACAAAGGAAAAAAGAACTTTCAAAAGATTAAAATACAATTAGGGTTATCTTGTAACTTTGAATGCGAGTACTGTAGTCAAAGGTTTATTCCTAAAGCTGACGAAACTAATGCAGAGTATGTAGATGACTTTGTAAATAATATGGACTCTTGGTACAATGGTGACGGTAATGTTCACTTTGAGTTTTGGGGAGGAGAGCCTTTTGTTTATTGGAAAACATTTAAACCTCTAGCTGAAAAACTAAAGGATAAATATCCAAACTCTACTAGATCTGTTATTACTAATGGCAGTTTATTAGATGAAGAAAAAAACAAATGGTTAGAAGATTTAGATTTTAACGTTTCTATATCTCATGATGGTCCAGGTCAATTTGTAAGAGGACCTGATCCTTTTGATGATCCTAAGTCTAAACAAGCTATTTTAAATCTATTTAAAACCTTAGCTCCTAAAAATCTAATAAGTTTTAATCCAATGGTTAATTCTAAAAATATTAGTAGAGCTGCTATTAATGATTGGTTTATAAATTTAATTACAAAAGAACTAGGTGAAGAATATTTACAATATGTTTATTTTGGAGAAGGTGGTTTTGTAGACGCCTATGATGAAGGCGGTTTAGCAAACTCATTGCTTGATAGTGAAAAAGATATTGAATATAGAAATTTAGCGGCAGCGGAACTTAGAAGCGGCGAAGCTAATAAGTTTGGTATATTTTCTGAAAAAACTAGAAGTTTTATACTTGGGTTAGAGAATCAATCTAGAATAGAATCTCTTGGTCAAAAGTGTGGAATGGATAGAGAAGATAATATTGCAGTAGATTTACATGGAAATGTTTTAACATGTCAAAATGTAAGTATTGTATCTAATAACCCAGCTGGCATATCGCATCATATTGGACATGTGTCTGATTTAGAAGCAGTAGAAGTTAAAACTGCAACTCATTGGAGTGATAGAAAAGAATGTTCAAACTGCCCTGTATTACATTTATGTAAAGGTGCTTGCATGTTTTTAACTGGCGACCTTTGGGAAGCTTCTTGTAACAATGCCTATAGTGATAATGTAATTATACTTTGCAACATTATTGACACCTTAACAGGATACTTTCCAATTTACATTGATGGCCCTTTAAGAGAAGATAGAAAAGACTTATTCTGGATTGTTAATGGTAAACCAGATAAACTTCGTAAACCTAAAAAAGTAATACCTATAATGCAAGGATAACACATGGATCCAATAACAATATTATCAGCATTCTTACCAGTAGCTATGGACTTAGGTAAGTCTCTTATTAATAAGTTTGTAGCACCTGATCAATTTAAACCTGCAACCATCGAGCAGTATGCTCAAATGAAAAGCATAGACTTAGAGTTCTTTAAGGTTATGAATGACGCTGGGGCAGGTAATTCTTCTTACCCTTGGGTAGAAGCCATTGTTAGATTAATGAGGCCTCTAATAGGCCTTCTTGTGCTTTCTACATGGGTATATATGCATGTAACTGGTATAGGAACTCCTGAGGTAGATAACTTTGCATCAGCTGTAGGATTCTACTTATTTGGTGAGAGAAGCTTATTTTATATTAAAAAGAAATGAACCTTATAACAGTTGAATCGTGTAAAGCAGTTTACAGAATGTTATGTAGACTTCCACCATTTAACAAGTATAAGTTACCAAGACCTTCAGAGATAGAATTTTTAGTAGTAGACGATCCTACCATGTATGGTCAGTATCAACCTGAACCTCATTGTATTACAATTAGTTCAGCTAAGATGAGTCAACTACAGACCCTAGAGAAAACAATGGCACATGAAATGGTGCATCTTATTTTATACCTTCAGGGTAAACGATATGAACTCCATAACAAAAACTTCTATAACTTAACATATCAAATAGCCTCTATCTATGGCTGGGAACCTAAGGATTTATAATGGAACATTTACAAGAATCAACTAAACACATATTAGATACAGCATCAATAGCTACTGCAGTAGGAACCATGATGCAATTACTACCAGCAATTGCTGCTTTATTTACAATTGTTTGGACTTTAATTCGTATCTACGAAACTAAGACAATACAAAAACTATTAGGTAAAACTAAGGGATAACATGGCTACTTCAGGTACTA
>Ga0209353_10000188_pt1 | contig 37866 bp, 24 predicted proteins | sample LauGreSpBDMM15SD_2_FD_187561 | JGI IMG/M metagenome (GOLD analysis project Ga0209353, IMG submission 187561) | Freshwater lake microbial communities from Lake Michigan, USA - Sp13.BD.MM15.SD (SPAdes) (version 2) | ecosystem: Environmental > Aquatic > Freshwater > Lake | place: Lake Michigan... | reverse complement strand
AACCCCAAAGTAAAAAAACGGTGGTGCTTTCAGACGTGTTGGAAGCAGGAATTACGGACGAAGATTTGTACCAAAGCATTGCAGATTTGTTGGCTTCCAAAGCAATAGACAAGCTTATTGCGGTGGGAGAAAAAATAGCTGCCTACAAACATTTATTCAAAAAGAACAGCAAATTTTTTCAGGATACAGAAGCATTCCTCCAGAAAATAGACAAGAAAAATTTCAACAATGAAATCATCCTGATCAAAGGAGCTAGGGTATTTGGTTTTGAAAAAATTGTAAACATTTTGGAACAAAGGGTTCATGGCACTGTGCTGGAAATTAACCTGGATGCTTTGTCGCATAACCTTAATTTTTATAGGAACAAATTAAAACCCAATGTCAAAATCATGTGCATGGTGAAATCACATGCTTATGGCGCGGGGATATTGGAAGTAGCACATTTGCTGCAATTTCACAGGGTAGATTATTTGGCAGTGGCTTATGTGGACGAAGGCGTTTTGCTTAGGGAAAATGGAATTTCTCTGCCGATTATGGTTTTGAATCCTTCTGTGCAGACTTTCGAGAAAATGGCTGTAAACAACCTTGAGCCCGAAATTTATAGCCTTGAAATGCTTCAGGACTATTTAGAATTTATCAATAACAAACCAGCAACCATTCACTTGGCGCTGGATACAGGCATGCACCGTTTGGGTTTTGAATCGGCAGATCTAGAACAATTGATCAATACCGTCAAATCAAAAAACCATTTGAAAGTTGCCTCCATATTCAGCCATTTGGTAGGCGCTGACGAAGACATGTTCAACGATTTTTCGAGAGAACAAATCAAGTTGTTTGAAGAAATGGCCAGTAAAATTGAAACCGGACTTGGCTATAAAACCATCAAACACATTTTAAATTCTGCTGGAATAGTTCGTTTCCCAAAAGCCCAGTTTGACATGGTACGCCTTGGCATTGGTTTATACGGCATTGAAGCTACAGGGATTGAACAGGATGGATTACAGACAGTTGGGACACTAAAAACCATCATTTCTCAAATCAAGGAAATCGCAAAAGGGGAAACAGTGGGTTACAGTCGTAAAGGAAAAGTGAATGACAACATGACCATTGCTACCATTGCCATTGGTTATGGTGATGGATTTAGCCGCAGGTTCAGCAATGGCGTTGGACATGTGTTGATCAAAGGACAGGAAGCACCCATCATCGGCAATATTTGTATGGACATGTGCATGGTCGACATTTCCAATATTGACGCAAAGGAAGGTGACGAAGTAATTGTTTTCGGAAAAGACCTGAGCATTTCAGAATTGGCAAAAGCCATAGACACCATTCCTTATGAAATCCTGACCAATGTCAGTGAAAGGGTAAAAAGGGTGTTTTATTCGGAGTAGTTTTGAAGGTATTAGGTACAGGGTACAGGGTACAGAGTACAGAGTAAAGAGTGCAGGGTAATGGTATTTTTAAACAGCTCACATTTTAATTCATACAATGAGTGAGATTTATTCTTAAACTTCATTTAAACCAATTCCTATGAAAAAACTATTCCTCTTCCTTACCGCAATTGCCTTATTTTCTTGTGATCCTGCCATGGAAAGTAGCCTGGAAAGTAGCAATACGAGCGACAAAGATTCTTCCATAATTGATGCGCCATTGGTGATGGATAACATTCCGGTGGTCACAGAAATATACCCAAATCCTTGTCAGGAAATTTTGAATGTCAAAAAAGGAAAAGAAGCCATGGTATTGTATTATATCTATTCCCCAGACAGAAAAACAATGGTTGCGGGTACGCTCGACAGGTTTACCAATACCATTAACATGTCTAAAGTCGCTCAGGGAGAATACATTATCCGGTTCATGGATTCAACCAGCACCAAAGAAGCGGAGTTTACACTTAAAGTTAATGGGGAGATTTAGTGTCTATGGGTTTCCCACGGGTACCTGCTTAATCTTGGTATAAAATACAATTGCAAAATATTTATTCTTTAGCTTTTTCATTATGGTCTTAATTTTCTTGGCTCCAGATGATATAAATTTGTATGATACCTATTTTTAAGATACTATGGTTCTTGATTTTAATTATTATTGGTCCCGATATTCTCGGGATTCGGAACCGTGCTTTCGCAATGCACCCTTTACATTTTATCAAGCTTTTTCTGTTTCTAGTTTAAATTAAGAAAGTAGCAATCGGCTATTCGTCGGACTTCATCATTATCGCAAAATAAAAAAATAGCAGCTATTTCAAATTTGAAATAGCATTTCACCTAGAACCGAAGGCATTCAATCTGTTACAATTTTCTTTTGGATAGGATTAAAATTTAAGCCAGCATGATTCGTCTATGTCTAGGTTAAAGTCCTAACAAACCATTCACTACTTTTCAATTCAAACTTTAGTGTTGCTTTATATTTTTTCATATCTTGCAACCTTATTGCACAAATTAGATTTAATAGCCCAACAACACATGTTCTTAAACATCCTCTTACTTTTTATTACCGCATTTGGAGCAGGAATCGCTGTTTTTTTAATTCCTGAACTCAATAAAGAAAAATTCAAAGCCATCCTTTCATTCAGTGGTGCGTATTTATTTTCCATTACGGTAATTCATATTTTACCCGAATTGTTTCATGAAAGCAGCAATCCTATCAAAGCAGGAATATTTGTGCTGTTAGGATTCTTCCTGCAAATGATGCTGGAATATTTCACTTCAGGGGTTGAACACGGACACATACACCACAGCCATGAAACCACTGCAATACCCTATTTGTTATTGGTTTCTTTGGGAATTCACTCTTTTCTTGAAGGGACTTTATTGGTTCATCCTTCCTCTGTGCATGGCGGCGAAGGGGCAACAACCTTGATGTTTGGACTCATCATGCACAAAATGCCTGAAGCTTTTGCGCTAATGTCTGTACTGGTTTTGCAGATGAAAAATAAAACTTTGGCCATTGGCTTATTGGTTTTGTTTGCACTTACTTCTCCTATGGGAATGATGATGAGCAATGCACTATTCAACATGAACCTGATTACCAAAGACGTATTTGGGATTTTATTCGCCTTGGTGGCGGGTAATTTCCTACACATTTCCACCACCATATTTTTTGAAAGCAGCCCTGAACACAAGTTTAAGGCGCAAAAATTATTGCTCTCTGTTTCAGGTGCCGGCATGGCGATTTTGGCAGAGTATTTTATGGGACACTAATTTAGGGTTGAGTTTTTAGTGTTGAGTTTTTAGTAAAAAAACGTTGCCTTATAACGGTATGTTCCCGTGTTTTTTTCTTGGTAAATTGGCGACTTTATTTTCCAGCATTTTGAAGGCGGTAATCAATTTTGAACGGGTTTCGTTGGGTGCTATCACTTCATCCACATAACCCATAGAGGCTGCGAGGTAAGGATTTGCAAATTTGTTGGTGTATTCGTCAATTTTTTCTTCTAGGCGTTGCGCTGGATCATTGGCTTCAGCAATTTCTTTTTTGAAAATAATTTCAGCGGCTCCTTTTGCGCCCATCACTGCGATTTCGGCGGTTGGCCAGGCAAAATTCATATCGGCACCTATGTGTTTGGAATTCATTACATCATACGCACCGCCATAAGCTTTTCGGGTAATTACCGTGATTCTTGGTACTGTGGCTTCACTAAAAGCATACAACAATTTGGCCCCATTGGTAATAATTCCTCTCCATTCCTGGTCCGTGCCTGGCATAAAACCGGGTACATCTTCCAGTACCAATAAGGGAATATTAAAACAATCGCAAAAACGAATAAACCTGGCGGCTTTGGTGCTGGCATTGATGTCAAGTACTCCAGCCATCACCGCAGGTTGGTTGCCGACAATGCCAATACTTCTACCTGCCAAACGGGCAAAACCAACCACAATATTGCAGGCAAAGTTTTCATGTACTTCCATGAAAGAATCCTGGTCACAAATTTCATGCACCACCTCACGCATGTCGTACGGTTGGTTGGGGTTTTCAGGAATTACGAGGTCAAGCTTGGGTCTAAGTTCTGAACCGTTGGAGTTTTCATAAAATACATTTGGGGCTTTGTCTTCGCAGTTTTGAGGAATATAACTTAACAGTTTTTTGATATTCGTAATGCATTCAATTTCATTGGCATAAGCAAAATGCGTCACCCCACTTTTAGAAGCATGGGTACTTGCTCCACCCAATTCTTCGGCACTTACCTGTTCGTGCGTTACCGTTTTTACCACGTTTGGTCCTGTCACAAACATGTAAGACGTATTTTCTACCATCATAATAAAGTCTGTAATGGCGGGAGAATAAACTGCTCCACCAGCACAAGGACCCATAATGGCTGAAAGTTGAGGAATAACCCCAGAAGCCAAAGTGTTTCTGTAAAAAATATCCGCATAGCCTCCTAAAGAAACCACGCCTTCCTGAATTCTTGCGCCACCTGAATCATTTAAACCAATAATTGGCATCCCATTTTGCATGGCCAGGTCCATGATGCGGCAAATCTTTTTGGCATGCGCTTCCGACAAGGCACCACCGAAAATGGTAAAATCCTGGGCATAGACATATACCGAACGTCCATGAATGGTTCCATAACCTGTAATGACCCCATCGCCCAAATACTTTTCATGCTCCAAACCAAAATCATAACAGCGGTGTGTTACAAACTTTCCAATTTCTTCAAATGTTCCTTCATCTATCAATAAGTGAATGCGTTCACGGGCAGTCAGTTTGCCTTTTGCATGTTGAGCTTCGATTCTATTTGCTCCACCGGCAAGTTCGGCTTCCTGGTGAAGGGCATGTAAATGCGCCAGTTTTTCTTTGTTGGATGATGACATGGTATAAAAATTTAACCTCCTGCTGGTACGTGAATAATTTGGATGAAGTTATGAAGAAGGGACATAAAACAAAGTGATATGCAAAATAAATAATGTTGGAATGGAATGAAGGAGTATTCAAAAAAATAGTTCTAAATAAAATACTATGGGTAAGTATAATACAGATGTTGATATTTGTGATTTTGCGATAGGGATAGAGGCATTGTTTGAGTTCTTTTTCCTTGTTGTCTTCAGTAATAAGTAAACACTAAAGTTTGATAACAAGGAAAAAAACGAGTGCCGATAGCCCGGGAATCGCCCTAAAAATCCTATAAATAATTTTTAGGGCTAATGATATTTTTTAATGAACCTTAAAAAACACTATACTTTAGTTTGATACTTTTGATATTATCAAATTAAGGTAACCCACAATAAATCATCTAGAGCCAAAAAATATAAAACACCTAACCTCTTAAGTTTTACAAAAAAACATTAGTTAGTCACACACAGAATATTTATTTTTGCTGGGTTAAATAAAAATCATATCCTAATGAGTACTTCAACACTTACTGACAATCTTTCTGACAGAATTAATGCACTTGCAGAATCGGCCACTATTGGTATGGCCAAAAAAGCTCGTGAACTTGGCGCACAAGGTATTAGTGTAATTAACTTAAGCTTTGGAGAACCTGATTTTCAAACGCCTCAATACATTAAAGACGCGGCGAAGAAGGCTATTGATGATGGATTTACTTTCTATACTCCGGTACCAGGTATTCCTGACCTTAGAAAATCAATTGTTGATAAATTAAAAAAAGACAACAACCTAGACTATAAACCAGAAAACATTGTCGTATCCACAGGTGCGAAACAATCGATTGCCAACGCATTGTTGTGTTTGGTAAATCCTGGAGATGAAGTAATTGTATATGCGCCTTACTGGGTAAGTTACTCTGAATTGGTAACTTTGGCTGGTGGTGTTTCTGTATTGATTGATGGTGGTATTGAAAATGATTTCAAAGCTTCTATTGATCAATTGAAAGCGGCCATTACGCCTAAAACAAAAGTAATCATGTTCTCTTCTCCTTGTAACCCAACTGGTTCTGTATTTACAGCACAGGAGTTGAGTGATATTGCAGATGTAGTGGCAGCAAACGAAAACATATTTGTGATTGCCGATGAAATTTATGAATACATCAATTTTGGTGAAAAACATGTTTCTATCGCCTCATTCCCTAAAATTAAAGAAAGAGTAGTAACGGTAAACGGATACTCTAAAGGTTTCGCAATGACTGGCTGGAGAGTTGGTTACATGGCTGCTGAAAAATACATCGCTGACGCTTGTGATAAATTACAAGGTCAGGTGACTTCAGGTACTTGTTCTATTGCTCAAAAAGCAGCTGTAGTCGCTTATTCTGATTTAACGGAAACGTATAAAATGACAGAAGCTTTCTTGAGAAGAAGAAACTTGTGTTATGATTTGTTGAAAGATATTCCAGGGGTGAAAGTTAATTTACCTAAAGGAGCGTTCTATTTCTTTATAGACATTAGCTCATTCTTCGGTAAAAAAGACGAAGCTGGTAATGTAATCAACACGGCAGAAGAATTGTCAATGGTGATTTTGAATGATGCCCATGTGTCAACTGTAACAGGTGAAGCTTTTGGTGCTGACAAATATATCCGTATGTCATTCGCTGCTTCAGATGAAAACCTGATCAAAGCATTGACCAATATCAAAGCTACTTTAGCTAAATTGAAATAATTGTTTTTAGTTTTCAAGTTATCGGGTTTTCAGTTTTCAAGTTTGAATTGATCACTAAAAACCCGATAACCGATAACTTGATAACCGATAACTAAAAACAATGTTCGATCAACTATTTGAAAACTTTGCCAAGCAACATGTACTCATCATTGGTGATGTCATGATAGATTCTTATTTGTGGGGGAAGGTGGACCGTATTTCACCTGAAGCACCGGTTCCTGTACTTAACCTGCAAAAAAGAGAACAACGTTTGGGCGGAGCCGCTAATGTAGCCTTGAATGTTCAGGCATTAGGAGCCACTCCTGTACTTTGTGCCGTGATTGGTAAAGATGCGGAAGGAGATCAATTGCTTAAATTATTGGAACAAAACAACCTGAGTACCGCCGGAATTATCCAATCTGAACACAGGGTAACCACCATCAAGCACAGGATCATTGCAGCGTCTCAACACGTTTTAAGAGTTGATGCAGAGATTGATACAGAGATTTCTACAGAAGAAAGAAATTTACTTTTAGACAAAATAAAAACACTTTTAAAAGATACCAACGTAGTTATTTTTGAAGATTACGACAAAGGCGTTATTGGCGAAACCTTGATTGCTGAAACTGTAAAACTGACCAAAGCACTGGGCATACCAACCGTAGTAGATCCCAAAAAACGCAACTTCATGCATTACCATGGCGTGAGTTTATTTAAACCCAATTTGAAAGAATTGAAGGAAGGTTTGAAAGCTGATTTCAAAGGAATATTGTTAGAGGATGTGAGCAATGCGGTGGCAGAATTGAAAACCAAACTGCGTTTAGAAGGAGCCTTGATTACGCTTTCTGAACATGGCGTTTACATTGATGCGAACAACGAACAAGTACAAATCCCGGCACACAAACGCGAAATTGCAGACGTGTCCGGCGCTGGAGATACCGTAGTTAGTGTAGCGGCATTATGTGTTGCGCTCAACCTCAAACCAGCTATGACAGCAGCTTTGTCCAACCTCGCAGGAGGAATTGTTTGTGAGCACGTAGGTGTGGTTCCGATAGACAAAGAAGTATTAAAAAGTGAAGCCATCAGGTTGTTGAGTAGGGGGTAGGTTGTAAAAATTAGATTCGTAAGCTTTGCGTTAGGGATAGAGTCCGCTTTTCTAGAGACCCAAGGTAATAAAGTTAAAGAAAAGATCAGTGGTTATTCGTACAATCCGCTTAATCAGCGTTCCATGTTTTTATTCTTAGAATAAAAACAAAATTGCACACAGATTTGGCGGATTAAGCGGGTTATCACGGATTATTAAACAATTAAGATTCCTTAATATAACTTCATTTGCAAATAGCCCACCACCTTGATTCTATATTCGAATTTCTTTCCAATAAATCTATATACTATTCTTTAATCAACTTAGTAATAAAACAATGATAATCTACCTCATAGGCATGATGGGTGCTGGGAAAAGCACTTTCGGAAAACAACTGGCCACTTATTTGAATTTCCCTTTTGTTGATTTGGATGAAGCCATTGTACAACATGAAGGAAAAACCATCGCGCAATTGTTTGAAACTTTAGGAGAAAATGGTTTTAGGTTAATAGAACAAAAAGTGTTACAAATAGAAAGTAATACCACTACCAATAAAATTATTGCTACCGGTGGAGGAACACCCTGTTTTTTTGACAACATGGCTTATATGAATACAACAGGTTGTACCCTATTTTTAAACATTGCTGCTGCTGAAATCGCCAACCGTTTGTGCAAAGCCAACAACCAACACCGTCCCTTATTGAAAGACAAATCAAAAGAAGAAATTCAGGAATTTATTACGCAAAAATTAGCCGAGAGAATTTCCTTTTATGAAGAAGCCCAGGTTGAAATCATGGATCCTACTATGGATTTGGGGTTATTGAAAGGGGTTATTTTGTAAGTTTCAGGCTACTTACATTTAATCTTAAACTATTGGTGTTTTTAGTTTTCAAGTTATCGGGTTTTCAGTTTTCAAGTTTGAACCGATAACTAAAAACAATGTTCGATCAACTATTTGAAAGCTCCTCTCAAGCCTGAAGACTTTAATCATGGTAGGACCAAATCTTCGCAAAAGCTCAAGACTTGATCCAGTGAAGGGGATAATAAAAGAAATGTTTCTCTGAAAAAATTAAGGTAATCGTATAATTTTAAGAATTCATATTTTTATAGTGGAACTGGTTAAAAATGTATATTTTTGTTATAAATGCATTCACTATGGATAAAACATTTTTCAAAATGCAAACTTTCAAAGATGCAGATATTCAAAAAAAATATTGGCAATCTAAAACCTTTGATGAAAGGTTATCTGCTGCTATGGAGATGGTAAAAGTTTCTTATAGTCAACATGTTACACCTAGTGTTTCAATGGATAAATCTCTTACAAAAATGAGATTAAGAAATGGGTAATATTTTCAATGATGATTTTCAGGATTTTATTAACTGTTTAGAGAAATCAAAGGTTAAATATATTTTAGTAGGAGGTTATTCTGTGGTGTTACATGGTTATCCAAGAACAACTGGTGACTTGGATATTTGGGTTGAAAAATCAGCATCAAACTATAATTTATTGACAATAGCTTTTTATGATTTTGGGATGTCAATTATGGACCAAGGAATTTTCCTGTCAAATGAAGTTGACGTATTTACTTACGGTAGACCTCCACAAGCAATTGATTTAATGACTGAATGTAAGGGTCTTCTTTTTGAAAATGCTTATGAGAATTCTAACATAATAACTGTTGATTCGATTAAGGTGAGGTTAATCCATTATAATGACTTAATAACCGCAAAAAAAAGTGCCGGAAGACATAAAGATCTAAATGACCTTGAACACCTGTAATTTTTAAGACAACAATGTATTCCTACAATTTAGTAACCCCGTTGGTCTATCGTAAATGCAAGCGCAGGCCCAAACGATTACTGATCCTAATGGCTAATGTTTATACCAAATACATTTTTAATATAGACCATTTGTGTCAACTTTAATTTTATAATTCAGTAAATTTTATTTAGGATTAGGTTTTTTTTTAAAATTAAATTGAAAAATTTTTAGGTGATTTTTATAAAGATATAAATTTTCAATAGGAGCTTATTTACAATTTTTTATGAAATAAATATTAGGGCGTTTCCGCCGCGGCGGATCGCGTGTTCGGCACTCGTCCCGATTTTTTCGGGAAGCTCAAACAATCCCGATATTCTCGGGACTCCCGCTAACGCAAAGCGGATGCACTAAATCTTTTTGTGTTTTTTTAATGAAATATTTGTCAACATGTATTAGACTATTTAATATATGTGTTTGGTATTACATGTTGTGTGGAGCAAGTCTTGCACTTTTGCGAAGAGTAGACATAAACTAGTGGGTAATATTTTTGAGTTTTACTAAACACCAACAAATGCGAGAGCATTTTACAGGATAAAGGGGTAGACGGTATTTGTTTGAAAATTCTCAAACAATACTGCCCCTGTTATCTATGCACTAGAACAAAAAAAACAGTGTATACGATGGTTTAGGAACTATAATGTTATAACATTGTTTGTTTTGTTATAACTCTATTTGTACATTTGTGGTGTTGTTTTTTTTATCATGTAAATAGAAAATTATGGAAAAGAGATTAGTGAAAATAGGAAATTCAATGGGGTTTGTAATTCCAAAGAGTTATTTAAAGTCATTTGGGGAGACTGTAATTATTGAAAAAACACTTGCTGGCATTCTTATTAAACCCAGCGAACCACAAGAGTTGAGTTTGATTGATTTATTGGCATCTACTGATATGGATGCGATGTATAAACAAATGAAAACAGAAGCAAATGCATCAAAGACGCAGAAATACTATAAAAGTAAAGAGGTTCAAGATTTAGATAACTCAAATGATGTGGTAGATGAATATTAATCAATGGGAAATTTGGATGGTAGATTTCAATCCTACCAAAGGGCAAGAAATAAGTAAATTACGACCTGCAATAGTAGTTAACGACCAGCGATTAGGTAAACTCAACTTAAGAGTGGTAGTGCCAATTACTGATGTGAAGTTTGCTAATGTTTGGCATCATGAGATAACGCCTAATAAAACCAATGGATTGAGTAAAAATAGTGCTGCCGATTGCTTTCAGTTGAAATCACTTTCTTGTGATAGATTCGTGAAAAAGATAGGTTCACTAGATACTATTCATCAGCCTCATATTCAGTTAAAGATGATGTTGGTATTGGGATTAAAAGTATAAAATGCTAATAAATACCGTCTGTCTTTGTTGATGTTACCCCCTCCGACTTTACTGCCGTTTTTTCGCCTTAGTTGGTATTCTTGACCAACAAATTTTAGCATTAAAGGCGAGAAAGTAATAGGGATAGTGTTGAGTGTTGAGTTTTTAGTAATGATTATTAGGATAGATAGTGTTGAGTGTTGAGTTTTTAGTGATGATTATTAGGATAGATAGTGTTGAGTGTTGAGTTTTTAGTGATGATTATTAGGATAGATAGTGTTGAGTGTTGAGTTTTTAGTGATGATTATTAGGGTGTTAGGCACAAAGTATCAGGATAGTGTTGGGTGTTGAGTGTTGAGTACTTGTACTCTGTACTCTGTACTTTGTACTTTGTACTTTGTACTCTGTACTCTGTACTTTGTACTTTGTACTTTGTACTTTGTACTTTGTACTTTGTACCCTGTACCCTGTACTCTGTACTTTGTACTTTATACTTTGTACTTTATACTTTGTACTTTGTACCCTGTACCCTGTACTCTGTACTTTGTACATTGTGCTCACGAGTCAAATTAATCTCACAAATCCAACTTCCGTAATACCTTGGCTTTTACGGCCATAAAACCTACTACCAATAGGGTCATGCTTCCGCCAAAAATAACGGATGGTACCAAGCCCATCAAGCGAGCGGCCAATCCCGATTCGAAGGCACCGATTTCATTCGAAGAGCCAATAAATACATTGTTCACCGCCGATACCCTGCCTTTCATGTGTTCGGGGGTAAAGGTATGTAATAGCGTTGAGCGAACAATCACACTGACGCTGTCAAACAAACCGCTCAGTAAAAGGATAGCGAAAGACAACCAGAAGAATTCAGATACGGCAAAACCTATCATGCACAAACCAAATCCGGCAACGGCAATCAACAACTTGAGGCCTGCTGCTTTTTTCATTGGAAAATAAGTTAGGGCTAAGGCCAAACCTACAGAGCCAATGGCGGGTGCGGCTTGTAAAATCCCCAAACCTTCAGGGCCACATTTCAAGATGTCTTTGGCAAAGGCGGGCAATAATGCTACGGCACCGCCAAACAATACCGCAAACAAATCAAGAGAAATAGCGCTGAGGATAATGCTGTTGCCAAAGATAAATTTGATGCCCAAGGTCAGGCTTTCCCAAAGGGTATATTTTTCTGAGTGAATAGGCAATGGTTTTGGTTTGATCAATAAAGTCACCATCAAAGCAAAAATCATTAATCCAAAATCCAAAGCATAAGTAGTTTGCACGCTGGTTAGTCCATATACCAAACCTCCCACAGCGGGACCAACTACCGAAGCCGTTTGCCAAGTAGTACTGTTCCAGGAAACCGCATTTTGAAACAAATCTTTGTGAGGAAGCAATTGAGGCATAAAGGCAAAAATAGCAGGACCTAAAAAGCCTCTGGCTATGCCACTTAAAAAGATTACTCCATATATGGCAGTCACCCCATAATCTTGTAAGGTTTGGGTCATGTTTATACTAATTCCCCACAATAAGATTGAACAAAAAGTAAGTACAAACAAGGCATACATCACAATGCGTTTGCGCGGAAACATATCCGTGATATGCCCTGCCACCAACGATACCCCTATAGAAGGAATGGCTTCGGCCAAGCCCATGAGGCCTAAGGCAAAAACGTCGCCCGTGATGTCGTAAATTTGATAGCCAACAGCAACCCTTTGTACCTGCAAAGCGATGATAATACAAAACCTGGCGATGATAAAGTATTTGAATTCCGGTATGCGAAGTGCTGCGTAGGGGTCTTTCATTTTTTTTCAGTTTTCAGTTTTCAGTTTTGAGTTGTCGGTTGTTAATAACCATGGTTTTGTTCTCACAAACCATGGCTTTCGTTTGGTGAATTAACACCAACTTGGGCGGCTTTACGAATAAATTACAAACGAAGTTCAAAAGAATGTCAGCCAAACTCGTAAACTCGAGAACAGATAACTTGAAAACAACAAATCACAAAAAATCCCGCCTAGAATAAACGAAGCGGGATTTTTAAATATTTCTAAAAGCTGATTAAGCCAATACTTTTCTTTCTTTCAATGCTTTTACCATTGTTTCTCCAATATCAGCTGGAGATTGTACCACGTAAATACCACATTCTGCCATAATTTTCATTTTAGCAGCAGCGGTATCATCAGCACCACCAACGATAGCACCTGCGTGACCCATTCTACGTCCTTTTGGAGCAGTTTGTCCAGCGATGAAACCCACTACAGGTTTAGTGCCATGCGCTTTGATCCAACGTGCAGCTTCAGCTTCCATGCCACCTCCGATTTCGCCAATCATGACAATACCTTCTGTTTCTGGATCATTCATCAACAATTCAACCGCTTCTTTGGTTGTAGTTCCAATGATTGGATCTCCACCAATCCCGATTGCTGTAGTTTGACCAAGACCAACTTTAGTCAATTGATCTACTGCCTCGTAAGTCAATGTTCCTGATTTAGAAACTACACCGATAGTACCTTTTTTGAAGATAAAACCTGGCATAATACCTACTTTCGCTTCTTCAGCTGTAATTACTCCTGGACAGTTTGGTCCAATTAAAGTTACCCCTTCTTTAGATTTGATATAGCTTTTGGCATAAATCATATCTTTGGTAGGAATACCTTCAGTAATACAAATAATCACTTTGATTCCTGCATCAGCAGCTTCCATAATGGCATCTGCTGCAAAAGCTGGAGGTACAAAGATAATCGATACATCAGCACCAGTTTTAGCAACTGCATCAGCTACTGTATTGAATACTGGTTTGTCTAAGTGCAAAGTTCCACCTTTTCCAGGTGTTACCCCACCAACTACATTTGTACCATATTCATGCATTTGACCAGCATGGAAAGTGCCTTCAGTGCCTGTGAAGCCCTGAACTATAACTTTTGAATTTTTATTTACTAAAACGCTCATGTATACTTCGAATTTAACGCCTACAAAAATACTTTTTTTTGCTTCTTATACAAAAAATAGCGCCTTGTTATTTTAAAATTTACAGATAAATGTCATCAAATCGTATTAGTTCTTTACCAACTTGGTAAAATACGTTTGGTTATTCACCTGTAATTCCACGATATACAAGCCTGTTATAAGTTCAGAAAGGTTATGTTCAGCATTGATGTTTAAGGTGTTTGAGGCTTTGTATACTATTGTTCCGGTCAAATCGCGCACAATAATGATGTAATTTAAATTCATGTCAGGCCCCAAAATATGGATAACCTCTTTGGTTGGATTGGGAACTACTGCATATTCACTTGCCGGGTGACTGTTTAAACTTACACTTGAGTCTGCCTGAAAATTGGCTACTATTCTTGCATCCATGTAAGCTGTTTCTGAGACTTTGAATGGATGAGAAAAGGCAGTACAATTGTTTGTTTTCACCGCAACTTTATAATCACCGTTGTATTGAACGGCAAGTTTATTTTCTGTCGTACCTAAGAGTTTGTAGTCATTCAAATACCATTGGTACGTTGCACTAGAAACTACATCTGTTTGAAGTGTACCCTCATTTGCTCCTAAATCAGTTGCCATAATTATTGGAATCTTTTCAACTTGTGATACAGCAATGGCCATGTCACCTGAAGGTTTACAGGTTTCGATATTGACATTATAGTTACCATAAGTGTTGACTGAAAATGTATTGCCAGTTTCATTCACAACCATTCTTCCGTTTCTATACCATTGGTATGTGGCTCCAGGTTCAGGCGTTTTGATAGAAAGTTGTAGAGAATTTGGTGTACAGAAACTATAGGCTCCAGCACTGATGATTTCAGGAATTACCGTGGTGCCATTGCTAGGTTTTACACTGATGTTTATTGTTTCTGATATAGCAACAGGTGTTTTACAGGCTTGGTCATAAATACTTAATAACTTGTATTGGCTCGTCACATTGGGGGAGACTTTGAATAAAAAGTTGTTTAGTGAATTGTTGATGGTAGTGTCTTTTTCGAAATTATTGACACCCATCCTGATGGTGATTGGTCTAACACCTTCAATATGTAACCAAATTGATTTGTGGTCTGTATCGCAAACATTGATGCTTTTTTCAGTAGTGCCGAAGATGCTTAAACTGGCATTAGGCTGATTGGCAATACTGATCTTGTCAGTGGCTGAAGCTGCTGCACAACCACCACTTGCAGCAATGGTATTGGTAATGGTGTAATCTCCTATTGGAATTGTCGCAATATCAATTTCGCCAGTAGCCGCGTTTGCAAAACTTAGAGCAGGTACTGCGGTGAAAGTACCATTTGTAAGGTTGGTCAAGGGATTGTTTCCTGATTTACAATAAGCGGTATCGGTATATGTAAATTTAGGATTTGGTTTAGGAGTAACTGTAACCACCGCCGTGCCCGTACCCGAATTGCTACAACTTGCGCTGGTGACAGAAGATATGGTATAGCTTGAATTACTTGTTGGACTAACCGTAAAGACATAAGGAGAAACACTTATTCCTGTAATGGAGATAGCATTGCTGCCTTCAACATAGCTGAAATCCCAAGGGCTTGAACCGGTGAATACCACATTCAAATTGGCACTAGCGCTTTCACAAATCGATGTACTGCCAGAAATGGTGGCGGTAGGTTTTGGATTTACCGTAATGTTAGCATTGCCCGTGCCCGAATTGTTACAACTTGCGCTGGTGACAGCAGATATGGTATAGTTTGAATTACTTGTTGGACTAACCGTAAAGTTGTATGGTGAAACGCTTATTCCAGTAATGGCGGTAGCATTGCTGCCTTCAACATAGCTGAAATCCCAAGGACTTGAACCGCTGAATACAACATTCAAATTGGCACTAGCACTTTCACAAATCGATGTACTGCCAGAAATGGTGGCGGTAGGTTTTGGATTTACCGTAATGTTAGCATTGCCCGTACCCGAATTGTTACAACTTGCGCTGGTGACAGAAGATATGGTATAGCTTGAATTACTTGTTGGACTAACCGTAAAGACATAAGGAGAAGTACTTATTCCTGTAATGGCGGTAGCATTGCTGCCCTCAACATAGTTGAAATCCCAAGGGCTTGAACCGGTGAATACCACATTCAAATTGGCACTAGCGCTTTCACAAATCGATGTACTGCCAGAAATGGTGGCAGTAGGTTTTGGTTTTATGGTAATGTTAGCATTGCCCGTGCCCGAATTGTTACAACTTGCGCTGGTGACAGCAGATATGGTATAGTTTGAATTACTTGTTGGACTAACCGTAAAGTTGTATGGTGAAACGCTTATTCCAGTAATGGCGGTAGCATTGCTGCCTTCAACATAGCTGAAATCCCAAGGACTTGAACCAGTGAATACCACATTCAAATTGGCACTAGCGCTTTCACAAATTGATGTGCTGCCAGAAATGGTGGCGGTAGGTTTTGGATTTACCATGACCACTGCTACACCTGAGCCTGCGCCAGAGCAAGTGCCATTGTTTATAGCGGTGATGGTATAGGTTTTGGTACTCGATGGGCTTACATAGAGCACATAAGGAGAGGTTGAAATTCCTGTGATGGTAATTGGTGAAGTGCCATTGGTATAAGTAAAATCCCACGGAGCAGTCTCTGTGAAATTGAAGGTTAAAGGAACGCTAGAACCCTCACAAATCGTGGTATCTCCTGAAATGTTGGCAGTAGGTGTTGGTTTTACGGTTACCGCAGCTGAACCAGTTCCAACATTATTACAACCCGTTGCATCCTCAATATTTTTGATGGTTACTGTTTTAGAGGAGTTAGGACTAATGTCTAGATTAAATATTGAGTCAGGAATATTGTTGATAACAGAGTCTTTAACACCATCGGTGAGGGTTAAATACCAAGGACTGGAGCCGCTAAAGTTCAGCTTAACACGTATACTGTCTCCTTTACAAATACTTCCTCCGCCAGTAATGTTGGCGGTTGGAATATCTTTGATCGTCACTTTAAAACTATCAACCACCATGGCGCAGCCATTTCCGGCAGCAATGGTATTTTTTATAAAATAACTGCCAGCTGAAGAACCCGAAAGGTTAATTTCTCCGAAAGCACCGAGTAGCGATAAACCCGCTGGAGCACTGAATATTCCGGCACCAGCACCTGTTTTTAAAGTAGGAATTGGGTTTGCTGCATTTTTACAATAGTTGACAGAAGCATATTGAAATCCTGCTTTTGGTAATGCCTGAAGGTTAACAGTAAAAGAATCGATTAGGGTTGGGCATCCAGCAATTGTCTTCGTATTGAATATTTTATACGTACCAGCTGTGGAGTTTTGTAAATCAATTTTACCAGTGGTATGGTCAACGAAGATTAAGCCACTTGCGGCAGAAAAGTATACGGGATCATTTCCTGTAGGAATTATTGGTAATGGGTTAGCAGCGTTAAGACAATAATTTGAAGCACCATAACTAAATTTCACGCCTTTAGTTTCAGTAACGATGATATTGTTTACTGAATTGGATGTACTATTCGTAAGGTTTTGAACCATTGCTGTATAAGTTCCTGCCAACACCTTGTCAAAGGTGTAATTCACGGCAGTGGTGCTAAAGGTATACGTGTTTTTGCCTATAAGTGTATAGGTGATAGCATCTCCTTCTGTAGTGTAATTGCTTGTAATCGTGATTTTCCCTGTTGCTTCACCAGGGCATAAAACAGAGGTTACAGAAGTTGAATTTATTTGAATAGGGACATTTTTAAGGCGATATGCAATGGATAAGGTAGGTTGGTAGGCTTCGGAATAGCTATCACCACTTCCCAAAATTACTGGATTATTGATTGTTTCATTGGCCAATTTCAATAGCCAACCATAATTGGTGTTGGTGCCATTGAGGTAATTGATGACATCATTGGTCACATTAAATTTTTGAACCTGGCCTGTTTCCACTTGATTTGACAATATACTAAAGTCGCTCATGGAGGTATTGAAATCACTTCCAAGCACTGCCCAATTGCCAAAACCAGTTGAATTCCAGGTTGCCGTAGGGCTATTCCAATCGTTTGTTACTTGGTGCAAGGCCAATTGAACAGAATTTTTACTATTGTTTAAAGTTGTGAAACTAATATTGGCGGAAGTAATTTCTGCATTTGCAGGAATACTGGTTAAATCAAATTTAAGTAAGGCTCGTGCAATGGAACTGCCATTGTAGCCAATCGTCAATTCGTTTTGTTGATCAAGATTCGTGTTTTCGGTACTGTTGTTAATGCTGACATCCTTGCTCACTTTAATTTCTACCAAGGTGTATTTGTTGCATGTGTTGGTAATTTCTATTTCGAAGGTATCCGTATTTTCCGCAATATAATTCAGTCTTTTAATTTGATTACAAGCACTGTAGGATACAGTGTTGATGATTTTGTATTTGCCAATTGGGGAATTGCTTAGGTTGATTACACCTGTTGCTGCGTTGATGTCAAGACCATTTGCAGTGAAATACCCTGCTGCTGCCCCCATTGGAATCATAGGAGAAGGGTTGGTTTCTGTTTTGCAATAGCTTGTTTTGGCATAGCTGAATTTGGCAGAAGGAGGTAGGTTAACCCTGATTTGCGCTTTTCCATCTACCGTACCTGTACAAGACGCACTTTGTACCGCATTTAATAAGTAGGTTTTGGAGGTTAATGGCGTTACAGGAATTCTATCTGGGGTAGTGGATATGTTTGTAAATAGCGTTTCAATGCCACTAGCACTATCCGCATAAACAAGGTTCCAAGGGGGAGTTCCTGTAAATGAAATATTTAAGTGAGTAGTTTCTCCTGAACAAATAGTGTTGTTACCAATTAAGGTTGCCGTTGGATTGGCATTCACGGTAATTAATATACTGTTGGTTTTTACCATGCCGCAACCGCCTGAAGTTTCTTCTCTTCTATAATACGTACTGCTTTGTAAAGCACTAGGCGAATAAGTAGTAGAATTGGCGCCGGGAATAGTAGACCAAGTATTATTGTCTAAAGAACTTTGCCATTGGTAGGTATAAGTACCTGTACCACCCGTTGGAAAAGAAACACTGGTTAAGGTACTTGGCGTAGTATTGGAACAAATTGTTTGAGCTGTGCCGATGGTTCCAGCAACAAGACTTCCATTCGCTGCTACTGTAACGGCAAACGTATTCGCAGTACTCGTTCCACAAGCATTTGAAGCGGTAACGGTAATGTTGCCATTTTGAGCAGCTGTCCCAGTAGTTACAGTAATACTATTTGTAGTACCACCTGCTGTAATTGTCCAGCCAGTGGGCACAGTCCAAGTGTAAGAAGTGGCATTTGTAATAGCACTTATGCTATACGTTTGGCTTGTTAGTGATGGACATTGAGCCACTATACCAGTAATAACACCCGGTTGGGCTGGGATTGCGGGGGATGTCAATTGCGAAATGGTAGGGGAACTAGCACTTGTGCCACAGGCATTATAAGCGCTTACACGATAGTAATAAGTAGTATTTGCAGTTAAACCTGTTATAGAATATGTAGTTACATTTCCCACATTTACGTTGTTTAAAACCCAAGTGCCAGAGAATGTATTATTTGTATTTACATCTAAATAATAACCAGTTGCATTGGCTTTAGCACTCCAGTTGGCAGCCATGCTGGTACAGGAAACACTACTCGCTGCCGAGGAGGTTGGGGCTGATGGGGTGCCAGTGGCAGTAGTCAATAAAATTTCAGGACCATAACTTGTACCAACACTATTGGTAGCGTAAGCTCTTAAATAATAGGTTGTACCCACCGTTAATCCAGTTATAGAAGATGTAAAATCAGAACTACCGGTTCCATCTGTAGTTTTACTGTTTGCTGTAGTAGGATTTGAAGTGGTATTCCAACAAACACCTTTAGCAGTAATACTAGCACCACCATCACTAAGGGTAGTGCCACCACTTGTAGCACCCGTACATGTTATAGCTGAAGCTGCGTTTGTGGTTGTAATAGTTGGCGCTGATAAAGATGCACAAGCGCCCTGATGAGTAAAAGACCAAGTCGAAGTACTAGGTATTTCATTTATCGAACAATAGCTGCCGGTTAAATAATAATTATATCCATTATATGATACCGTGCTACCACCATAAGGGTTACCACAAATATTATTAGGGGCATACCAAGTAGTTGAATTCCACGCTGTATAACATGGTGCCATTGTTCCGGTGGTAACTTGTGTGCTAGTGGCAGAACTAGCACTTGTGCCACAGGCATTATAGGCCCTTATGCGATAGTAATAAGTAGTATTTGCAGTTAAACCTGTTACGAAATAAGTAGTTACATTACCTGTGTTTTGGTTGTTTACTATCGGTGTACCAGTGAAATCACTTGCGGTGTTTACATCTACATAATACCCTGTTGCATTCGTTGCAGCAGTCCAGTTGGCTGACATACTTGTAGTTGAAACAGCACTTGCAGCCAAGGAGTTTGGGACTGATGGGGTTGGATTAGCATTTACCGTAACCGTTGCTGTTCCAGAGAATGTACCAGAACAATTTAAATCACTTACAGCTGTGATGGCGTAGGTTTTTGTAGTGGAAGGGTTAACACTATAATTAAAAGGATTCGCAGTAATGCCTGTAAGCGTGACAGGCGTCGTGCCATCAGTATAGGTGAAACTCCAAGGGGCTGAACCCGTAAAGAAAACGTTTAAATTTGTAGCACTTCCTTGACAAATGGTGGCAGTTCCAGAAAGGGTTGCTGTAGGTAAACCAATTGTTTTTATGTCAATTTTTGCACGAGGGGTTTCACATACACTTCCATTGGATTGGCTTACGAAATAACTTATTTTGCCAACTGTAGACACGTCGGGGGCGCTCGATGTAGAAATGCTTGTGCCTCCTATAGAATCTTTTCCCCACCATTTTAAAAAATACCCTGCATCTGCATTGGCCACCAAAGTACTCGGCGTTGCTCCCAAACAATATTGATTGGTATTGCCAGCAATGGAAGGTATATTGGCAATGCACTTGGTATACCGTTTTACTACCGCTTTTGAGCTTAAGCCATTGTCGGCATATACCACCACTGGACTATTCTCCGTGGTGTTGATTAATATATCAACATAGCCAATGCCTCCAGTGCTAAAGCCGCTACTTTCAACCAAACTCCAACTTGAAGCGTAAAATTGCATGACACTAATTTTGCCCGCATTGCCATTGTCCGAAAATGCCACACAAGGCGTTCCTGAATTGTCAATGGCTAATTTAAGGATTGAAATAGGCTGTGAGGTAAATCCTGCGGTGCCAATTATGGCCCAAGAACTACCAGTAAATTTAGCAACACTTGCTTTATTTCCATTATCTTTATCGATAAAAGATACGTATGTCGATTGGGAATAGCTGTCTAATTTGATGCTGATATGGTCAGCCATGCCTTGAGAAAATCCTGCATTTCCAACATTTGCCCAACTTGTACCATCATAGGCAATTACAGAAAGCTTGTTGGCTAGATTTCCGTCTTGAAAAGCCACCACGGGATAGTTGTTTTTATCAAAAGTAAGGGCATTCCAATTGGCGCTTCCTGTAGAAAAATCAGGAGAACTGCTATTGCTATTTTTCCAAGTACCTGTTGAATTGTCATAATATTTCATGGTCCCTTTGGTGCCATTCGCAGGAGAAGAATAAACGACAACTGGGGTATGATTTGTGGGATGAAAGGCCAAACATGGATATAATCCTTGGGAAGAAGATACCGTACTGCCAAGGCTTATCCAAGCGGTGCCATTGAATTTTTTAACGGTAATTTTGTCATTGTCAGCATTGTCAGCATAAATGACATATAAATTATCTTGATGAATGACCAAGGAAAGGTCTACTGCTTGCCCTGCTGAAAAACCAGGGATTCCTACTGGTTTCCATTTGTTGATACCTAATTCATAGTGCATTACGGTTGCTTTGCTGCTATTGCCAGCGTCTTCATAAGCGACATAATATTCTCCCAAGGAATTTTTTTGCATGGAGGTATATTTTGCATTGCCAGCAGAGAAAGCAGGAACGCCCATGTCTTGCCATGTTGAAGGAAGAGCAGGAAGTGTTTGAGCAAAACTACTTAGGGTAATCAAAAGAGTAGTTAAAAGGTAAGTGACAAATGTTCTCATATAGTAATATGTAGTTGTATTTTGTATATGCGGTTTAATTCATAAAAGTAAACCACATTGATTTACGGAATTTGTAAGTTAATGGTTTTAGGTTTACGCACCTTGTTCATCAGGCAAGGGTCGGTTGTTTGCTTGATGGCTTTTGAAATATTTTTTGCATTCCCAATACGCAAACCAACTACTGGTCAGCAAACTGGCGATGAGGGTTCCTAAGGCAATTCCTATTAAGCCAAATGAGTTGCTCCATATCACAGACAGGATAATATTCAAACCGATTTCAATAAAAACCACATAAGAAAGTCGGGTGTGTTGGCCTGTTAAATTCAGGAAAATCCAACACACATAATACAGGGAATTGACCATCACAAAAATGGCGAAAAGCACAATGACGGTATTGTCAATTAGGTATTTGTCTCCTAGCCAAAAATTCAATGCCATTTTCCCAAACAGCGCAATGAGCACCATGGCAATAAACGACAAACCCAGCGACCAGTAAATAAGTTTGTTGAAGGTTGTTTTGAGTAAGCCGTATTCTTTGGCTTTGATATAGTGAATCATTTGGGGCGATTTTACATCTACAATTTTGTTGATGAGGCGAATGGCAATGTCCGACAACTTGAAACTCAAGGAAAACAACACCAATTGTTCTACACCAATCAAGGCGGAAATCATAATGTTATCTCCGGCAAAAATAACCATGTTGGCCAGGTTGAGCAGTAGGAAATTGAAGCCGGGTTTGAAAAAGGATTTGAACAAAGCCACATTAAAATGGGTAAAAGAAAGTTGAAGTTTGACGCCTCTTTTTGCAAAAACATACAGACAAATCAAGACGATGAGTTGAATGATCAAATAGAAAACAGCAATGTGAAACACTTCCCCGCCCCATAATATGATAGCGACATAGCCGCCATTCAATACCAATAGTCTTATGATTTCAATCAAGTTTTTGGTGATTACCTTGCCCAATACATAATACAAAATCATGTCAAAAGTAGAGGCCAAAAACAGGGTGACGAAGGCGATGTACACCACTGAAAAAACATTTTTTGCCATGAGAACATGCACTGTCGAAATTTTAAATAAAGTGTCGAAATGCTCGTGAATGTACCAATAGGCAGGAAAAGATACACTACAAAACAATACCAAAGAGAAAAACAAAGTAGAGAAAAGCTGGTTCCTTGCCTGAGTATTGTCAGGCGTATTGGTAGCATATTGTGCAATGGCATTGCTCAAAAAACCCAAGTTGAACAAGTTGAAATAAGTGGCGATGTTTTGGCAAAGCAACCAAATGCCATAAGGTTCTGCGCCCAATCGATCCAATAAAAAGGGCGTTACCAATACCATGAGCAATAAATTTACCCCATACAATACATACGAGCTCGATAACTGTTTGATGAAAAGCTTGTTGTTGGTAGCAGTAGTGGTGGGAGTTGGTAGTACGTCCATGATACTGCAAGCTAGGGAATAGCGTTGAAAATTAAAACTGTTGTTGATCGTTTCTGAAATGAAGATGTAATTGTCCTGTTTCGTCTCGCCACGAACCAGCATTTTTTACCTGTCATTTTACCGTTTTTACATCAGCATAGGTGAAACCCATGGAGAAAGTGATGAGTGTTGAATGGTTAGTTTTTAGTTGTTAATTGTCAATGCCTAAATGACCATGCCCGACATACCAAAAAAGCCTCCCGAAATTATCGGGAGGCTTTTTTACTGACGCAATCTTACCTTTTAAAATTGGCTAATTTTACATTTGCCTAAATACTTTTCATTGTCTGCCATGTTCCTACATTTGGTCATCCCAGAATTTTTAAAACTTTCTCTAACAGTTTTATCATTAGGCTCATTAAATGGAGTTACTTTTACCCAGTCAATTTCTAAGAAAATGCTGTCAAAATCTGCTTTTCCTCCAGCCCATTCAGGAAACCAGGTTCCCAATGTTAACCTGCCTTTGATATCAGGAATGTGCGCCGTAGTGGTATAAATAAATTTATCGTCTAAATAAAAATCCACTCTTGCTTTTTCAGTTCCACCTCCAGTGTGCCAGTCAAAACGATAGGTATGAAACTTGCCATCACTTTGATTCATGCCCATATTTTGGAAATTGTCCGTATAATTTACTTCAGTGTGCCAGGTATTTAAACGGGCATAATCATAAGAACAATCTTTGTATTGGTCTCCAGTTTTAGGAGCACTTGGGATTTCAATATCAATTTCATGGTTTACCGTCACATACCTTCCATCATTGTCATTTCCCTGCGCATCGTATCCTTTGTTGATAAGGTCTTGGTAAGAAGGATTGTCCTGGTATACTTCCTGGTAGTGAAACGTCCAAATGGCACTACACACACCTAATTTTGGAGGAAGCTTCATGCTGACTTCATATCTTCCTGAGCCAATGTATTCATCTGTAATAAGAATACCACCAACCCTCGTACCTGGTGCATCCTGGGCAAATGAGCCCTTACTTTTTGTAATGCCTTTGATTGGTCCTGAATAATGATCTCCATTAGCACCAAAATAAGCTTTGTTATTCTTAACAATCACATTCTCAGGAGCAACACCATGGTTCTTAAAAGTTTTACCATTTCCCCAGTGATTCCTACCGTACCACCATTTTGTTAAATCTAATTCAGTACCACAAAAATCATCACAAAACACTCCTTTAGGGACATCCTTACAAACATCACACGAGCCAATGGTATCTTCGGTCACATTGCTGTTTTCAGTAATAAATAGTGGTGCATTATTCTTCACTTCACCTACTATACCTGCATCTTTTTCATCATTAAAATACAATTTGGTTGCAGAGGCAACACTTTTGTTCATGCTTATATCATTAGAAGATACTTGTGCAAAAATAGTAGCGGGAAATAATAGCGCTGCAAGAATCATGTTACGCGCTATGTTGTTTTTGTTTGTCATATCACATTCATTTTTAGGAGTTGTACGAATAGCTTTAAATTGTGCCTGTTTTTATTTTGAAACATTTCGAAAGTTTTATACAAGCAAATGTATGTTTATTTAAATGTAAATACAATTTAAAATAAGTTTTTAATAAACATAAAAGTTAAATTGTTTAAAAATAAATTTTAAGTTTATTGTATCATTTCATTTTGTAATTTCGAAAGGTTTTGATAAGCAAAAATAAGTGTATTTTAAGAAACATGCAACAAAAGCAAGGTTAATTTTAAATAAAATATAAAAAACAAATAAAACGAAAGTTTATGAAATCTTTTATTATATTTGTGTTGTTGACACAAAGAAAAATAATTTTCGATAAATATGTAATGAATATGGACAAGTTATCATTGAAACATAAAACACTGAATCAATTTGTAATTGAAGCAGTTAAGAACAATGTTCCTAGTAGAGAATACGGATTGCCTCCATTGATTCATGCCATTAGTGTAGCAGGAAAAATTATCAACAAAGAAATTAGCCGTGCAGGAATGGCCGACATGATGGGTATTTCAGGAAGTGCTAACGTTCATGGAGAAGAAGTAAAAAAACTTGACGAATATGCCCACGATGTATTTGTTGCCGCCTTAACTGTGAGTGGGGAATGCTGTGTAATTGTTTCTGAAGAAAGTGAAGATATTATTGCACTTCAAAATAAAATTGATGACGCCAAATACGTTGTTTTAATAGATCCGATTGATGGCTCTTCTAATGCTGACGTTAATGTTTCTATTGGTACTATTTTTTCCATCTATAAAAGAACTACCACTTCTGGTCCCGGTACCGTTGAAGACTGTCTTCAAAAAGGTTTAGAACAAATCTCTGCTGGTTATATCATTTATGGCAGCTCAACCATTTTTGTGTTGACCACAGGAGATGGCGTACATGGATTTACTTTAGATACTTCGGTAGGAGAGTTTTATTATTCACATCCCTATTTAACTATTCCTTCAATGGGTAAATTTTATTCTATCAATGAAGGCAACTATCAAAAATTTGACATCGGCATCAGAAAATTTATTGATTATTGTCAGGAAGAAAAATCCGTTAGCGACAATCCTTATGTCTCAAGACATATTGGGTCATTAGTAGCAGATTTTCATCGAAACTTAATCAAAGGTGGCGTATTTATTTACCCTGCTTCCACACAACATCCAAATGGAAAACTAAGGTTACTTTATGAATGCAATCCCATGGCATTTTTGATGGAACAGGCTGGTGGCAAAGCAACCAATGGTGTGCAAAGGCTTTTAGAATTAGACGTTACACATATTCATCAATTGTCTCCAATAGTCATAGGATCAACAGATATGGTTGAAAAAGTAGAACAATTTATCAAAGATTATTCTCCTGTATTAAACCACCACAAAGTATAAAATAGTAAAGTACAAAAATCTACCGTTCAATTAAATTATTTAAATTATGTGTGGAATAGTTGGATATACTGGAAATAAACAAGCATACCCTATAGTAATCAAAGGCTTACAAAGGTTAGAATACCGTGGCTACGACAGCGCAGGTATTGCTTTGCTTGGATCAAGTTTGAAGATTTACAAAAAAAAAGGCAAAGTTAGCGCTCTTGAAAAAGACGTTATAGGAAAAGATTTAGAAGGAAATACGGGCATCGGACATACGCGCTGGGCAACACACGGCGAACCCAACGACGCCAACGCACATCCTCACCAATCTCAAAGTGGCAGACTTGCCATGATCCACAATGGAATTATTGAAAATTATGCTTCCATCAAACAGGAACTCCTCTTAAAAGACTATCACTTTACCAGCGATACCGACACTGAAGTATTGTTAAACTTCATAGAAGATGTTCAATACAACAATGAATGCTCTTTAGAAGAAGCCATCAGAATAGCCCTTAAAAGAGTGGTTGGAGCATACTGCATTTTACTGATTTCCAAAGATGAACCCGAAACCATATACGCAGCCAGAAAAGGAAGTCCATTGGTCATCGGTGTGGGAGATGGTGAATACTTTTTAGCATCAGATGCCTCGCCCATCATTGAATATACCAAAGAAGTGATTTATGTCAATGATTTTGAAATGGCAATAGTGAGGTCGGGAGAATTGATTTTAAAAAACCTAGGCAATGAAAAACAAACCCCCTTCATTACAAAACTTGACATGGAACTTGCGGCCATTGAAAAAGGAGGTTTTGAACATTTTATGTTGAAAGAAATTTACGACCAGCCTGATACCGTATTCGATTGCCAAAGGGGTCGTCTGTTACCAGAAACTGGCCAAATCATCATGAGTGGTATTGATAACAATATGGATATGCTCATCAATGCTCCACGAATTATCATTGTGGCTTGCGGCACCAGCTGGCATGCAGGTTTAATCGCAGAATATTGGATAGAAGAACTGTGCAGAATTCCTGTGGAAGTGGAGTATGCCAGTGAATTCAGGTATAGAAATCCTGTAATCAACAAAGGAGATGTCATTATTGCCATTTCCCAAAGTGGTGAAACAGCGGATACCTTGGTGGCCTTGGAAAACGTAAAAAAACAAGGCGCCTTTATTTTCGGAATTGTAAATGTGGTTGGCAGCAGCATTGCCAGAATGAGCCACGCTGGAGCCTACACACACGCAGGACCAGAAATTGGGGTGGCAAGTACCAAAGCATTTACAGCACAACTTACTGTATTGATGATGATGGCTTTAAAAATTGGCTACGCTAAAAAAACAATCGCCTACGAAAGGTATTACAGTTTGATGGTTGAATTGGTAGCAGTTCCTAATAAAATTAGACAAATCATTAAAAATGTAGCCGGCATTCAAAGAATTGCAAAGAAATACAAAGATGCCAATGACTTTTTATTTTTAGGCAGAGGATATAATTTCCCAATTGCATTGGAAGGAGCCTTGAAATTAAAAGAAGTTTCCTATATTCACGCGGAAGGATATCCGGCAGCAGAAATGAAACACGGACCAATTGCACTTGTAGATGAAACCTTACCTGTAGTTTTTGTAGCGACGAGAGATACTTACTACCAAAAAATTGTAAGTAACGTACAAGAAATCAAAGCACGTAAAGGTAAAATAATTGCCGTGGTTGCAGAAGGAGATGATGTCATTACCCACATAGCAAACGATGTCATTGCGATACCAGATGCGGATGAACTCATTGGGCCATTGTTAAATGTTATTCCTTTGCAATTGTTGAGTTATTATGTTGGTATTGAAAAAGGATTAGATGTTGATAAACCTCGAAACCTGGCAAAAAGTGTAACGGTAGAGTAACGTTTTTAGTGATGAGTGTTTTAGTGTTGAATGTTTAGTGTTGAATGATGAGTAGGATTACTAAAATTAGTGTTGAATGGTTCGTGATGAATATGTTTTAGTGATGAGTGTTTAGTGTTGAATGATGAGTAGGATTACTAAAATTAGTGTTGAATGTTTAGTGATGAATGTGTTTTAGTGATGAATGTGTTTTAGTGATGAGTGTTTAGTGTTGAATGATGAGTAGGATTACTAAAATTAGTGTTGAATGTTTAGTGATGAATGTGTTTTAGTGTTGAATGGTTAGTGATGAATGATGAGTAGGTATTCAACACTAAAAACTCAACACGCAACACTAAAAAAACTTGATAACGGACAACCGTAAACCTGACAACTAATATGAAAGGGAATATAATTAAAAAACATGCGGTATCTACTTTAGGATACGGTTTTGTGAAAGCTGCATTCCTTACCGAAGAACAGGACGAATATTTTTTTCGTAACCTCCAAAATAGAAGCGGAATAGCATACAGGCATTTAAATGCCTACGAAATTGAAGTGCTGGTTCGAAACCGAAACACAAGTGACGACTGGAATAAAATCCTAGTATCTGATGCTTTCACCCCCGAATTGGTTAAAAATTGCAAATTTTACGGTTTGGTAAGAATAGGCAAACTTGAACCTTATTTTTTAGAATTCAGTGACCTCAAAGTACCCGTTGGCTTATACAATTCTACGATTATCAGTTGTGATTTTGGAGACAATGTAGTCGTCGACAATGTTAATTACATGTCACATTATATTGTTGGAAGCGAAGTGATTATTGTAAATGTCAACGAATTGGTGACCACCAATTACGCGAAATTTGGCAATGGCATTTTAAAAGAAGGAGAAAACGAAAGCACCAGGGTTTGGTTAGAAATATGCAACGAAAATGGTGGACGAAGCATTATTCCTTTTATTGGAATGCTCCCAGGAGATGCTTATTTATGGAGCAAATACAGGGATGACCAAGAATTATTAGACAAATTTAAAGCTTTCACCGCTGAGAAATTTGACGCCAAACGTGGTTATTATGGCAAAATTGGTGACAGAACAGTAGTGAAAAATTGCAACATCATCAAGGACGTTTGGATTGGAACAGACGCATACCTCAAAGGAGCCAATAAAATCAAAAATATTACCATCAATTCAAGTCCGGAAGCCAAATCACAAATTGGCGAAGGTTGTGAATTGGTGAATGGTATTATCGAAGAAGGCTGCAGGGTTTTTTATGGTGTCAAAGCTGTTCGTTTTTTTATGGCTTCGCATTCTCAGTTAAAATATGGGGCACGATTGATCAACTCTTATTTAGGAAACAATGCCGTCATCTCTTGTTGTGAAGTATTGAATACCCTTATTTTTCCGGCACATGAACAACACCATAACAATTCATTTTTATGTGCTTCCCTCATTATGGGACAAAGCAATATTGCCGCTGGAGCAACTATAGGTTCAAACCACAACTCCAGAAGTCCTGATGGTGAAATAATTGCTGGCCGTGGTTTTTGGCCAGGCCTATGTGTCAGCTTAAAACACAATTCCAAATTTGCGAGTTTTACCATTATCGCCAAAGGAAATTATCCTGCCGAGCTCGACATACAACTCCCATTCACTTTGGTTTGTAACAATGAAAGCACCGACAGACTCGTATTGGTGCCAGCATATTGGTTTAAGTACAATATGTACGCATTGGCTAGAAACTGCTGGAAATATTTAGACCGAGACAAACGCATTGAAAGGATACAACAGATTGAATACGATTATTTAGCTCCTGACAGTATCAATGAAATGTTTGCCGGATTAAACATTATGGAAGAAAGTGTGGGCAATGCTTATTTGCTCAAATATAATCCTGTCAATGAAACAAGAAAACCTGCAGAAATTGGTAAAGAATTGCTTTGCAATCAAAATCCTTTTGTCGACGAATTGGAAGTGCTGCTTGAAAACCATGAAAATGCTAAACGTAAAGTACAACTCACAAAAGTCTCTCAGGGGTATACAATTTTCAACAAGATGATTGTCTATTATGGCATAAATGAATTGGTGAAATTTTCAAAAACAACTGAATTTACTTCCTTTACTCAACTTGTTTCTGTGTTTTCCAACATGTCAGGAAGAGGCGAATGGCTTAATATTGGCGGACAACTAATTCCTAAAAACAGTGTAAATGAATTGCGAAATAAGATAAGGAGCGGTGAATTAAATGCTTGGGAGGATGTACATGAATTTTATATCCATCAGGGAAGTACTTATTCACAACAAAGATTATTTCACGCATTTGCTTCTATTTTAGAACTCAAATCATATAGCTTAAATGCGTTATCTGCAGACATGCTTATTGCGCTAATTGATGAAGCAATACTTACTAAAGAATGGATGACTGCAAACATTTACGAATCCAGGGCGAAAGATTACCACAATCCATTTAGGAAAATGGTTTACGACAATGCGTTGGAAATGGAGGCGGTGATGGGTTCTTTGGAAGACAACTCCTTCATTCAACAACAAAGAGAAGAATTCATCCAATTTCAATTGGCTTGTAAAACGCTTAAAAACAAATTAGTGTATGTTGACATTGCATAAAAATATTGCAGTGATAACCTTAGGGGCTTGCATTTGCCTTTCTTCTTGTTATTCAAACGAATCAAAAAATGAATCTGAACCAATAAAACATCTTCAGGGAACCTACCAATTGATAGACCTGGAGGCGCAGGAAGATTCTGTGTATAAACCAATGAAAGGTGTTGGCATTTTAAAAATATTTACCAAGGGTCAATGGATTTCTCCTGCCTATTTAGTCAACAATAAAAAAGTGATAAACCTTGCCGGAGGAACCTATACATTTAGCCACAATGAATTGACAGAAACGCTAAACTACCATTCAAAAGACACCATCAATATTGGTTTAGCCACCAAATACAAAGTAATTCTAAAAGGAGACACCATGTACCAATCAGGTGTATTCAAACCAGGAACTTCTGAAGAATGGAAAGTAGAAGAACGTTGGTTAAAAATAGATTAAGGTGAAAAAGTGGTACATTCATTAATCTTTACTTTTTCCTGATATTTGTCACTTTATTCCTCTTAGGCAAGCAATGTGTATATTTTCTTTTACTTTATTTTTTGATTTCAAAATTTTGTTTAATTTTACGGTTATTGCAACTCTGTTACCCAACTATTATCCAACTATTCCCTTGGTACAAGCAGTATAGCAATACCAATAACCTTTATACTATGAAAAAACAATTCTTAAAAACCGCACTTAGCACACTGATTGTCAGTGCTTTATGGGGGGGGGGTAAATGCCCAAGTAGGCATTGGCACCACTACTCCTAACGCCTCGGCGGTATTGGATCTAACCAGCACTAACCAAGGGTTATTACCTCCTCGCTTAACTACTACCCAACGCAATGCCATCAGTAGCCCGGCTACAGGGCTTACTATTTACAACACTACCCTCAACTGTATAGAGTATTTTAACGGTACCGGTTGGAAAAACCATTGCGATGGTAGCTTAACCGCCCCAACAGGTGGCGGTGCTTCTTCTGGCGGTACAGCGGTGGTGAGTACTTGGACAAGCACCGTTGGTTGTGCCGTAGGTGCAGGTCCCAACAATAGCCCAGCTGGGGTAACTAGAGGTGGTGTAAACGAAACCATGGTGCAGGGTGTTGCAGCACCTGCTTCGGCTAGCATTACTTTGGTGGCCAATGTTACTACCGCAGGAACGTATACCATTTTTACCAATACCATCAATGGAGTAACCTTTTCAGCCGCTGGCACTTTTGGGGCTACAGGTAACCAAACGGTTACACTTACGCCAACCGGTACGCCCACTTTGGCTGGCAATTATATTTGGGCAACTAACCTTACACCTAGCATCAATGTGTATGGCTCGGTAATTACCACGAGTGCCCCTTTAGGGAGCAGTTATACGGCGCATTTTAATGGGATAATTAGTGGCGTACATGTGGGTGGTACTGAAGTAAATGCTTCGCAAACCACGGGCGAAATTTTTAGCAGCAACGCTACTTGCCAAAGCAAACCCATTTCTGCCCAAGGTTGTACTGGGGTTACCAGTGTTACGGCAAGCAGTGGCAGGGCACATGCTACGGTAAGCATTAACGGACAATGTTGGTTACAAACCAATTTAATTACTGCGCCTGTAGTGTACAGTGCCTATACCACTGCTTCATGGACCAATACTTCCCCTGGCGACCAGGGCTATTGGGGGTATTACCATACTACAGATGCTACAGGAGTTAGTGGCTGGCAAGCTGCCGAGCCTGCTGCCAACGAGGGTAGGTTATACCAATGGTGTGGAGCCATGGATGCGACCATCAGTGAGCGCAGCCGTGGCATTTGCCCTGCGGGTTGGCATGTACCGAGCGATTGCGAATGGATGTACCTAGAACACGGCCAAGGGATGAGTATTGCCCAACAAACTGCCAACAATGCTTGGAGAGCCGACGCTGCCGATAACCAAGGTACACCGGGTTATAAACTCCGTAGCCAAGGTACAGGATTTACCAATGCAAGCGGTTTCTCTGGGCTCTTAGTAGGCATCCGCAGTACCAGTGGTGCGTTCAACAATCGCTCGTCTTACGGCGACTGGTGGACGTCTTCTGCTACAGGTGCTACTGCTATTCCCCGTGTCCTGACCACAACAGAAAGCCCAGGTAAACGTGGTGTATACCGCAGCACCGAAAGTAAGGATTTCGGCTTTTCAGTGCGTTGTCTCAAGGATTAGGTTGGTGTTGGATCCCGATAAACTCGGGATAAATGTTGCTTGTTGAGTATAAAGAGTAGAAATCAAAAAGTAGCAAGTTAAAGTACTTTTTAACTTGCTACTTTTTGCTTTACACGAGAGAAAATATTCCTACCACAAGCAATAAAACCCTGGCGTTGGCATTTAAAGAAGTTTGTTACAAGGTGAGCATTAGCATCTAAACCTTGAGCTTTGGTATATGATTTAAGTTTTGTTTAATTCATTGGGGACGACCTTTAGTTAAAAAACGTTCGAACTAGGTTGCTGAAAAACGCGCTTACCCATTAATTTTTACTATAATGCTATCTTTTGTCAATTTCCCCTTGATGCAAAATTAACCAACAAAAATCAAGGCTCCACCTCGGCGGACATTTGTTTAAAATGGCTAGGAATTTGCGCCATACTTGTCCCCAACTTTATCGTGTGACCCAATCTTTACACCGGTTGTTGGAGAAGCACTCGAACAACGGCTGTAAATTTTTTTGAATGCATTCAAATAAAACTAACTGCAAAGCGACATGGCCAGCAAATCAAAATGCTGGTGTTTGGGAATGTCTGAAAACTTATAATTGGCCGCAACTCCTGTTGGCCTGTCTCCCAACACTACCGTGCCTATATATGCTCTCAAAGCCAATTGGTAGTCGTTTTCCAAACCAGTATTTCCCCAAATGATCACCTTTAAATTTTCTTGGTCATAATTAAATTCTTCTGCAATGAATAAGGTATAGTACAACAGGTCTTTGAAATCTATGGCGTGAAAACTATTGAAATACTTGAGTTCGTTGCCTGTTTTAATGGTATAAGAAGCCATTTCATGACTGAGGTTGATATAAATTGTCGGATCAGTTTGCGCGGGGTAGTGCAATACACCTTCAATCAAAGTACTGCCAATGGGTAAAAAGTTAATTTTTCTAGAGGAATATTGCGCCTTTAAAAAATCTAACAACGCGTGTTCTGCAGCAAACAGGTTGATAATTCCTGCATTTTTATGACGGTGTAATAAAATTTGTTCTGCTTCGGGATTGTAAGCACAGTTTACTTGAAAGTAATTTTGTACATGGTCTTCATCAAATAAAGCTTCAGGAATAAGGGTCGATTTGTTGTGCACCATGCCCACCTGAATGGATTTCCAGAAGCTGTTTTGTAAAGCTTCGTTTTGGTTAAATAGTGTTGTTAATGTAGCAATGAGTTGTTCTGAGAGTAAAGCATCTTCAAATGAATAGGTTTCTAGCCAGTACAATTTATAATGCAATGGATCTATGATGGCAAAACTAAATTGCTTTGAACCAATCAGGATGGAAAGCTCAAAAGCTTCAGCCAATTCAAGATTGAAATCGTCATCAACAATTTTAGTTTGAGGAATGATATGTGAATTTGTAATTTCCAAGCGAATAGGATCTAAGGCAAAGATACAGTTTTTGCTGAAATATTGTAAAAATAGATTTCAAGTTTAGAATGTGGCTTAATAAAGTGATGCAGCTTCTTTGAATTTTTGGGTTTTACATGAAATGTGATGGCTAAGTAGTAAAAACAGATGCTGCTAGTGGTGATTTTTCGATAGGGACAGTTCCGATGCTGCTGGATTGATTGATCCCGATATTCTCGGGAGAGTGCCGAAAGCGAAATCTCGTAAACTGAAGAAAAGATCAGCGGTTATCCGTCTAATGTTTTGCTAGCATTGGTATACCATTTTAGTGCTATGCTTTTAATTTCTTGACTATCATTTTGATACAGTATTGTATGCATTCTTGAACCCGAAAAAATCGGGACACAACCTGTCAACCATAACCATTACCCTCAACTCTTTACCACTACCCTCAGTACTGTACTTAGAGACAGCTTTGTTTGAAGATTACCAGATGAATTAGAAATTCTTGTATTGAAATGGTCGGCTGCATGTTTCAATTCAAATTACCGTTTAATATTTTGTTGAAATCCTTTTAAGTTCATCAGTTCATCTAATTGATTTAAGTCATGTAAACAAGTGTGGTAAATTGCTTTATTATTTTTTTGAATCTCCTGCCACGCTATAAAATCTACTTGGGTAATGATTTGGTTTGTGCCCAATTCAGGATCAAAACCTGTTTTGAGTTTGCCCGCAGTAATGGTCACTTTAAAAAATAGTTCTACCGCATGCAGCGGCGCTTCCAAATATTCATTCACAAATAACATTTCACCCACTATTATTTCAAGGCCCGTTTCTTCTAGAAATTCCCTTTTCAAGGTTTCATGCGCTGTTTCTCCAAATTGCATTCCTCCACCTGGTGGTGCCCAAAGTATACCTTCTTGGTTTAAGGCATGGTGTTTTACCAACAAGATGGTATCGTCAATAATGCAAATGCCACTGATCCTCAACCTCAATTGGTTTCCGAAAGTGTTGGTGATTGCTGTATGAATATCGTTTGTCATTTATTTGTTTACCGCTGATTATAAATGCTAAATTGCATAAATATTCTTAATTTTACACTGTACCACTTGCCAAAGAAAATCCTGGCTAAAACGCTACTCCATGCAAATCGTTGATCATTTATTAAAAAACTTTTCATTTGAACCGACACAGGGGCAGCAAAAGTTTTTTGTAAAATTTCAGGATTTTTTTTTGGAGAATGGCTATACGCACAATACCATGCTTTTGAGAGGATACGCAGGTACCGGTAAAACAACTTGCGTGAGTACGGTGGTCAAAACGGCTCAACATTTTGGCTACAAAACGGTATTGCTCGCACCTACCGGAAGGGCAGCAAAAGTGATGCGTAATTATGCGGAAATCTCAGCCAATACCATTCACCGCACCATTTACAAACAGCAAACCAATGCCAATGGCAACGTCTATTTTGCACCATTAATCAACAAAGAAAAAACTACTTTATATATTGTAGATGAGGCTTCTATGATTTCTTCAGACAGAGACATGGGAGAAAACGGACTGTTAGCCGATTTGATACAGTTTGTGTTTGCGGACAATTCTAACAAATTAATGATTGTTGGAGATGGAGCGCAATTACCCCCTGTTGGCCAAGAAATCAGTGCCGCTTTGGATAAAGACAGGTTGAGCAGTTATGGCTTGAATGTGTTTGAGGCTGAACTCAAAGATGTGGTGCGCCAGCAAAAGTTATCGGGTATTTTGTACAATGCTACCTTGATGCGGAATTTGTTGGCCAAAAATTCTACCGCCATTACTTTTCATACTTCTGGTTTTTCGGATATTTACCCAATTCCTTTGGACAAATTGGAAGATGGGTTGCGCTATGCCTACAAAAAATTTGGGGAAGAAGACACCATTATTATTTGCCGGTCAAACAAGGCTGCGGTTGCTTTTAACAATTATATCCGCCGACAAATTAGGTTTGTAGATTCCGAAATCGATGCCGGAGATATGTTGATGGTGGTAAAAAACAACTATACCACTTTGCCTGCCGACAACAAAGCTGGTTTTATAGCCAATGGCGATATGATTGAAATTCGCCGCATCCGCCGTACGGAAGAAATGTATGGGTTTAGGTTTGCGACCATAGAATTTGCTTTATTGGATTATCCTGACCTGCCGAATGTGGAAGCTAAAATATTTTTAGACACACTCCAATCTGACGCACCCGCGTTGACATCTGCCCAGCTCAAGGAACTATATGAAGCCGTCATGGAAGATTATAACCATATCGCCAACAAAGCGGAGCGAAACAAGGCCATCAGAAAAGATCCTTACCTGACCGCATTGCAAGTTAAATTTGCCTATGCATTGACCTGTCATAAAGCCCAGGGCGGTCAGTGGAAAGCTGTTTTTGTGGATCAGGGTTACTTAACGGAGGAGATGTTACATAAAGATTATGTGCGTTGGTTATATACTGCATTGACGCGTGCTTCGACAGAATTGTATTTGATGAATTTTGACGAACGTTTTTTTGTAGAAAAAATAAGTTAATTTCAGTTGGGGCTTGATTGAAAAGTTTTTGGTTTTTTGGATAAAATAATTCTAAAAACGACATTCAAAAATCAAATTTATTTTGCCATATTTACGTGCTAACTTACAAATGTTTATTCAAATTAAATGTATAACACCATGTTAAAAAATCTTGTATCTACCCTGTTCTTATTTTGTGGACTTGTTTTTATTGCCAATGCGCAAGCCCCTGCAACTCCAGCTCCTTCAGACGATAAAAAAGCTGAAATTACATTTGAAAAAAGCCTTCATAATTTTGGAGACATTCATCAGGGTGATGTGGTTACCAATGTTTTTAAATTTAAAAACACTGGTAAAGCACCATTGATTATTTCAAATGTTTTGGTAACCTGTGGATGTACTGTTCCAGTTTGGCCAAAAGAACCAATTATGCCTGGTAAAAAAGCTGAAATCAGTGCAACTTTCAACAGTGCTGGTAAAATGGGTGCTCAAAACAAAGTGATTACGATTCAATCCAACGCTTCTAATTCACAAGCTCAGGTAACTATCGTTTCAAACGTATTGCCTGCAGTAACAACAACTCCGGCTGTTCCAACACCAACACCTGCTCCAGCTACTAAATAATATTTTTTAAAAAAATTAAGGTCGACGAGGTTTTGAACCTCGTCGACCTTAAAAAAAGGCTTGTTCGTAAATTCGATCAAGCCTTTTTTAGTTTTAATAAGTCAACCCTGTCCACTTATTTTAGGAACAATTATCCGCAATGCTGATAGTATTCAATGAAATTTGATTGTAATACCAAACACATATATTAAATAGTCTAATATATTTTGACAAATATTTCATTAAAAAAACACAAAAAGATTTAGTACATCCGCTTTGCGTTAGCAGGAGTCCCGAGAATATCGGGATTGTTTGAGCTTCCCGAAAAAATCGGGACGAGTGCCGAACACGCGATCCGCCGCGGCGGAAACGCCCTAATATTTATTTCATAACATATTGTAAATAAGCTCCTATTGAAAATTTATATCTTTATAAAATCACCTAAAAAAATTTCAATTTAATTTAAAAAAATCCTCCTAATCCTAAATAAAATTTACTGAATTATAAAAATAAAGTTGACACAAACGGTCTATATTAAAAATGTATTTGGTATAA
>Ga0209353_10000186_pt1 | contig 37954 bp, 52 predicted proteins | sample LauGreSpBDMM15SD_2_FD_187561 | JGI IMG/M metagenome (GOLD analysis project Ga0209353, IMG submission 187561) | Freshwater lake microbial communities from Lake Michigan, USA - Sp13.BD.MM15.SD (SPAdes) (version 2) | ecosystem: Environmental > Aquatic > Freshwater > Lake | place: Lake Michigan... | reverse complement strand
AATACAGGAAAGCAAAGGCAATGAGTAAGAATGTAATATTTCCGGACACTAAAGAGTTTGATCAAGCACTGGCCCCGGAAATGAAGGCTAAAATGGATGCTATTCTAAATCCATTAGGACTGAACAGCGTGGCCATTGGCAGCGCACATACTCCTACACCAGGTGAAATGAGTGGAGACATGGACTTACAAGTTGACCTAGACGAAGTTAAAACCAAGTTTAAAACAGACGATGATAAATCAGCCCGTAAAGCACTGGCACAGTTTGTGCAGGATCGTGGATTCCAAGTGCGTCAAGCAGGGGTTAATGTATTCGTACGCTTGCCAGTAGGTGACGAGTTTTATCAAGTTGACCTAGAAACTATTCCTAATGTGGCTAAAGTTAGCCGCTATCACCAGCACAAGATTCCCAAAGGATCAGTATACAAAGGTGTAGGTAAACAGCTAATGCTAGCCCAACTAGCTAAAAGCAAGGGCTATATGTATTCAGCATGGCAAGGGCTTTTTGCTCGCACACCAGAAGGTAAGAAAGGCGAACTAGTTGCAGATGATTGGGATGCTATTGCACAAACATTACTAGGACCTAATGCCACAGGTGATAACATTGATTCAGTAGAAGCTATCATGGCCAGCTTGCCAGAAGAACAAGCACAGGCATTGCTAGCACATGTCAAACAAGATAAGAATTGGGCAGAGCGTAAACCTAAACAAACAGCAGGTACTAACGAATGGTTCCGTAACATGATGGATATACTATTATGAGAGCACGTGAGTTCCTGCAGGAAGCAGAAGCTGCTACAAAAAAACTAGGTCGTGCTTTTAATCACCTAGAAGACCTAGTGTTCTTTCATGGTAGCAAAGGCACTATGGAAGCTCTTGAGCACCTAAAAGAAATAGCCACAGCAGAAGGCAGTAAGAGTGTACGTATGAAGTGGGACGGCAATCCGCAAATCTATTGGGGTCGTGAACGCAAAGGTGGCCCACTAATTCTAGCAGGACACAATGGTTGGAGCCGTGGTGCTGCTAGCGATAATCCCAAAGATGTCTACGACTTTATTGTTAACAAAAGCGGCAGTCCAAAGACTCCTGAACAGGCAAAAGAGCGCCGGGCGTTTGGCAAGCAGTTTGCCAGCCTGTATCCACTGTTTGATGCAGCTACACCAAAGAACTTTGCGGGATTTGTCTACGCAGACGGATTGTTTTTGCAACAACCCCAAATAGACGAACAGGGCGTGTATACATTCTGTCCTAATCCCAACAGTCAAACCTGCTATCACGTTAAAGCAGACAGTCCACTAGGACAGCAGATCAGCAATGCACAAGTTATGGTTGTGGGACATGCTTACTTTCCAGAGTTTGGCATGGATGACAGTGCGCAAAAGCCCATGGACGATTTCAGCATGTTTAACACTAACCCTGCACTGATTGTGCAAGGTCCTGTGTATAACAGTAATCCTGTTAGTTTAGATACTAGTGCTATTGACAGTGTAGAACAGTACCTAAGTCAACACAGTGCGGCAATTGACGGATTCCTACAAGGCACTACTGGCCTAGGCGATCTAAAGAATATATTGTATACCTATGTTAATCAAACAGCCAAAGCTAAACAACTTGATAACCTAGGCGCACAGAACTTCCTAGCTTGGCTTAAATCTAGTAAAGTTAGTGAACCCAAGCAGACTAAGATTGAACAACTAGCACAACAATATGCTCGCGCATTAGAAGCTATATTTGGCCTTGTTGGGCGTATTATGGATCTTAAAGATACTGTGATTGCACAAGTAGAGCAGGGACAGGGCGAAATCTGGGATACACATGGTGAAGGTCGTGTTCGCTATGCAGGCCCTGAAAAACAGTTCGGAAATGTTAAGCTAGTACCTCGTAAACGCTGGACTCCTAAGTAATAACTTATCTCTTTAAAAAACACCATATCCTGGTGTTTTTTTTGTCTTTTGGTAAATAATAATACAAAGGCCTACACGGGGTAGGCAGTCCTTAGAGAAAGGACACGACATACACGAGGAGATTATTATGTCAACATCAACAAGAGTCAATCCAGTAGCCGCTTATACAAACAGTGACGGCGTAGACACATCAGGCCATACACATGGCGTATTATTCAGCGTAATGCAATTGAAAGCATTCGTTATCGACTGCGGCGCTACATTAGCAGGCCAAGGCGGTATCGGTGGCGCTATCGAAGCAGTTTTCCGTGAAGTTCAACCATTGATGTTTGAATCAACAAGCACAAGTGGTGTTATCCACGTTATCGTTGACGGTCACGCAGTTGACGCAACTGGCTTGGCAGCACGTATTGCTGCTTTAGGTACAGTAAACGGCTACAGCTTTGCTGGCGCAACAGTTACTTTAGGTACACACATTACAGTATCCTAATAACTAAATTCTCAGGGATGGGAAGCAATTAAGGACCTTCGGGTCCTTTTTTGTTGAGATTTTTAATAAATACATAGTAATAGGCAACTGTAATCATATCTAGGCAGAACAATCATACAATAGGCACATGGTTCTAAGTGAACCCCTGACTTATAACATTGGAGAAGCCTACAAATGGCCACTAAAGAAGCTGTAGCACAACTGGCAGTATTACCTGAGCGTGTAAGCGTACTAGAAACACAAGTTAAGAATATCAATGAAAAACTAGTCGATCTCAAAGCAGACGTTAAAGAAATGCACGACTGTTTAGATCGCACAGGTGACAAACTGGATGCTAAACTATGTGAAATGCAAGATGAGTACCGTGCTAACAGCAATAAGTTCTTTGAACATGCAGACAAGCTACACGCAGAAGATGTTTCAACACATAGCAAACTATCTGAGCGTATTGGCGAATTAGAAAAAATTAAAAACAAATGGACTATGTATGCCATGGCTGGAATGGCATTTATTGCAGGTACAGGTTGGCTTAGTGGACATTCATTGAGTCTCTCTCATATTTTAAAGTTCCTAGGACTATAAACTCTAAAATAAAATAGGCTTTGCTAATGCTGTTAAATACAGCAATGATTTATTGTTTATACACTCTCGTTGATATTACTGCCACAGGGCATTATAAATCTAGAAACGATCTAGAAAGACTTCAACAACAAAATTTTGACACAGTAATGCAGACTATAGGTCTAGCGGGCAACATCTATTATGAAAGAGCTCCAGAAATTCAACCAGCAGATATATTTGGCAACAGCGAGCAGAAGTGTTGGTACTTTGAATGGCGCATGGAAATTGAGCACCTATTTGAACAAGATGGTGACGAACTTGCTCGTCTAAAAGATCTATTTGAATATGTGCCTGTTATCACTAATCTAACTGAAACTGTTGAATTTGAACGTCCTATGTTCAAACTTGGTCACAATATTATTTTCAATTATAAACAATAAATACACTAATATGTTATTACGAGAGTTCACATTAGAAAGTGTAGTTGATCAAGCTATATTGTTTCACAAAGAGCTTAACCCTAAGCTATGGAAACAGCGCCGCCTTGACCGTGAAGTACGATTCAAGCTCTTGAAGATAGCCAAACACTTTATTGAGTTCATTGACATTCCCAGCATACGTTTAAAAGATGTTACAATATCAGGAAGCAATGCTGCCTATACCTACACTGAACACAGTGACTTAGATCTACACCTAGTAGTTGATATTCCCAGTGCTGCACAATATCACCTAAAACCCTTGTTCGATGCTAAGAAGAACCAGTATAATTTTAATCATGATGTTAGACTTTACGGCATTGAGGTAGAAGTATATGTGCAACCAAGTACAGATGCACATCACTCAGCAGGCATATACTCAGTACTAGATGATCAGTGGATTGCACAGCCTAAGCCAGTTAAAGTTACTATTGATGATAACGATGTAGAACTTAAAGTTCGCAACTACTTGAACAAGATTAAAATGGCTTTGAAATCAGATGATATTCGTGTAGCTAATACAGTTAAAGATCGTTTGAATAGACTGCGTAAGACAGGATTAGATAGACAAGGTGAGTTCTCAGTAGAGAACATTGCCTTTAAGGTGTTACGAGCAAAGGGATATATTGACCAACTGCGTCAACATATATATGATTTAGAGGACCAGGCAATGAGCCTAGGAGAACAACAATGAAAAGAAATGAAATACTAGGCGAACACAAGAAAGGTACCAAGGCTGTTAAGTACAATAGGAAACCTAAAGATCACACTGCTGAGTTTGGCAAAGCTAAAGAAAAACTAGCACCAGTCAAGCCAATGGAAGGGTATAATCCTAACTCAGCTGGTGCAGAACATCGCCGTAAGTTAGATCAGTCACATGCTGCTGACCTAAAGGCCAGAGCAGAAGGTCCAGATGCTACAGATCGTGATAAACAAAGATATCAAAACTATCTAGACAAGAAAGAACAAATGGCCAACGACTACAATGATCGTATGGAACGCGAAGGCATTGAACAAGAAGCACTGTATCGTCAGCGTGGCAGTAGTTCAGCATATGACAGAGATAAAAGATCTAGCGAAACAGGATTTGATCGTCCTCGTGATCACCGCGGCTTAGATCAAGAACTAGCTCATGAAACTAATAACTATGCAGTGGCTATTGACGGACGTACTTGGAAAGTGTTTGCCAGCAAGAACCACGCACAGGCCGTTGCCCGTTCTTTACAGAACAAAGGTAAAAAAGCCACAGTGCATGAAACAGGTGCTGAGCCTACTGCTGAAGCAATGGGCGCAGACGTGGGCAAGATTACAAAAGTTGATCCTGCTACAAAGAAAGCAACATTAACTAAACCTGATGGAACTTCAATGGAAGTTGATAGTACAGCTTTAAAGCCAACACCTGATGGCAAGATGTCTATGGACACTCCAGACCTCAAAACAGGAACAGCAGTAGTTAGTACAGAAGCAGCTGATGTGCCGTATCAAGTTAAGCAAGGTCCGCAACCTATGGCTATGACTAGTCCAAAACCAACTGCCATTGTAGCAAGCAAGAAGTGGACAGCAATTACTCCTGATATTGAAGCCAAGGCAACACAACAAGGTTTCCGTAAGGTCATGCTTAAGGTAAACGGTCAGATGGTTCCGGGCTTAGAAGGTGGCGACCAAGCTATGGGTAGTAAAATTATTGTTGCCCCTAGTGACTTTGAAAATATGACAAGAACTGGCAATGCCGGCACTGCAAGAAGACCAATGGGCGTAACTAGTGCTGAGAAAACTGGCATCGGTGCACCACCGTTAAGAGAATCAGATAAAGCCTTATTAGACAAGATGCTGACTATTGCAGGCCTAAGATGAAAATAAATGAGTTGATCAAAGATTTTGAAGTATATACTTCAAACGAAGAAAAACGTATGTTAGAACAGCTAACACACGTTCGTCCATTGAGCAGTTTTAGTGAGCATGATCAATTCACAATTGAGAGCCTTATCCGTAAAAGTCTGGTAATTAAAGTGGGAGACATAAATCCTAGAGTAATTGCCAATGAACATTAAACGCCAAGCTAAACAACTAGAATCTTTTTTAGAAGATGAATTTAAAAGAAAGATTCCCATACTTGTCATGCCAGATAAAAGTCTTGTATATAAACGCTATAAGATCAAACAGAATAAAACTGGTAATTGGGATTTAAGTTATATTGACGGTGACAGCATTGCAGAATTTAAAATTAAGACTACAGCAACATTAGCAGCTAAATTCTACGATCAAACTAACTTTAAGCGTTACAATGAAGTACAGCAACTAGATTCTGATTACTGGAATAACAGCAATGATGCAGTATTTTTTAAATATAGATATGAACATGCAACAGATATAGAAAAACGAGATATTTTCATGTGGCGTTGGGAACAAGCAGACCACAGGGCTAAACGTCACAAGGAAACAATTTCCTCAATGTTTAAGTCAAACTTTTGATAAATAACAATAACAGTCTTTTAGGGATAACAGAACATGCAGATTAAAGAACTTTCACATCCAAAGAGCAGCAAGGCACTAAACGAGGGCCTAGCTAAGAAATTTGGCTACAAATTAAATGTAGACAGTTTCACCATGGAACAACTACAAGCAGCTCGTGATAAAATCACAATGGAACTTGCTGAATTTGAAACCAGCAGAAACTACGATGCTGTTTACGAAAGCAACAGCTACCAACGTGATCGTGCATTACTAGATGTAATCACACAGGCTATTTCAGAGCGCACTCTAAGCCCAGGCGAAGAAGGCAAGAAAGAAAAGTATGTTAAAGGCATGAAGAAAAAGTCAGGCGAATTTAAAAAGCGTTATGGCGATAAAGGCGAAGAAGTAATGCATGCCACAGCTACTAAAATGGCTAAGAAAGAAAGTATTGAAGAAGCAATGGAAGTACTACGTGGTGTTCTTTCTGAAAGAACACTAACTGAAGGCGAAGAAGAAAAAGCAGCGTTAATCATGAGCGCACGTGATATGGTAGACAAGGTCACAGGATGGCTAGAAGATACTGCATCATTGAAGTCAGAAACCATGTTAGAATTAGTTGACTCTATAAGAGACGAATTAGGCAGTGACATTAGCAACCAATTCACAGGTAAAGTTAAACCAGCATTAGAAGAAATTTATACAACATTAGAAACAGCACGTACAACATTGGCACAGGCTGTGGCAATTCTAACAGGCGAAGAAGCACCAGGTATGGCTCCTGACGCAATGGGTGCAGAGCCAACAGCAATGGGTGCAGATGAATTCCCAAGCGGTGACGAATTCACAGCAGCAGATGCAAGTGCAGGCGGTGCAGAGGCAGCTGGTCGCGAAATGCGTGAAAACATTGCCTACAGCCGTAAATTAGGCACAATGTTAAGCCAACCAAAAAAAAAGTAAATGAAGATGCGGATACATTGATCCGCATACTTCTATCTCTAAAATCAAGAGCAAACTCACGTGGCGTTCCAGCGCAATTTAGCTGGAATGCCATTTCTAATATGTTACAGAACGTTTCTGGTACACAAATGGACTACGAAACATTCAAAGCAGAGTTTGATCAACTACCACAATTGAAAAACATTGTAGCTCAATTTGACGGGCGTGGCATTACACTGAAAACTAAAGAGAAACCAGAAGCTACTCGTTCTGATAACAGCGCAGGTAGCAATGATGCTGCCGCTAGTAGAGCAGCGGCTAAGACACTCAAACAACCTGGTTGACCTAGGGGTCTAAATACTATATAATAGTATATGACCCTACTAATAAACAAATTTAAATACGAAAAACTCTCTAGGGACGACAGCTCTGGTAAGCGTTTATACGCTACACCACAAGGGCATAAAGTCCCTAGTGTTACGACTGTACTGGATAAAACTAAACCAGAAGAAAGTCGTATAGCACTGGCCAACTGGCGCAAAGCAGTGGGTGAAAAGAAAGCACAAGAGATCACTACAGAAGCTGCCAACCGCGGCACACGTATGCACAAGTTCCTAGAGGACTATGTCAAGGGTGAGCCCATGAACGAAAGTGTTACTAATCCCTTTGCACAACAAAGTCAGAAGATGGCTAAAATTGTGATTGCAGAAGGTATGAAGAATGTAACGGAAGTATGGGGCAGTGAAGTACCCTTGTACTTTCCAGAACTATATGCGGGCACTACTGACTGTGTGGGCGTACACAATGGTGACGAAAGTATCCTGGACTTTAAGCAGACTAACAAGCCCAAGAAACTAGAGTACATTAGCGACTACTTCTTACAGCTAACCGCCTATGCACTGGCACACAACGAAGTACACGGTACAAACATACGCAAGGGCGTTATTCTAATGTGTAGCAAGGACTTTGAATATCAGGAGTTTATCCTGGAACCCAAGGACTTTGACTACTGGACAGAAGAGTGGTGCAAGCGAGTGGAGCAGTACTACCGTTTGAACAGCTAAATATCGTATAACGAGGATATTTCAATGGCTGTCGTACAAATAAGCAGAATTCAACTACGTAGAGGTAGAGCAAACGAAACCCCTATTCCACAGTTAGCCAGCGGAGAACTAGCGTGGGCAATAGATACACAAGAGTTGTGGATTGGCAGCGGCAGTGTAGGAGAAGGTGCTCCTGCTGTAGACAACATCAAAGTGCTAACAGACGCTGATAATTTGTTAGACTATGGGACTTACACATATACAAACGACACTGCTCCTATTCAAACAGGTGCAGATGCTAATTTTCCTGTAGTACGTACATTACAAAGCAAACTCGACGATCACGTCTCATCTGCAGATTATGATATAGTATCTGGATCATCAAACCAAGCAGTTAAAATTCAACGTGCTATCGACAACTTGTTTTTAGACAATGCAACCAATGGTGTAAAAAGTCGTGTAACATTGATGTTTTCACCAGGCGAGTATACATTCAATACCACTATCTATTTGCCTAGCTATGTGAGCATTCAAGGCAGCGGCAAGGAAAAGACTAAGTTTACCTATACAGGTACCGGCACTGCTTTTGAATTTGTTAACGATACATCAACAAAGACTCTGCGCAGTACACTTGGATCAACAACCTATAACAATCAACCTAAGTTTTGCAGACTAGCAGACTTTACTCTAACTGCGTTATCTTCTAGTGCTATTGGCATTAAGATGAATGCCGTAAGAGATTCTATCATTGAAGATGTTAAAATTGTTGGTGATTATCCCACAGCCACTAATGCCAATGCTATTGCCATGTATGCGGTCAGTTCAGTAGTGACTTGTCAAAGAAATAAATTTGTCAATGTCTCTGCCAGTGCTGTCAAACACGGGGTATATGCTGAGCAAGATATTTTTAACAACCACTTCTCTGCTTGTGAATTCATAAGTTCGCAGTATGGTGTAAACTTTGGTAACTTTGTAATGGCAACATTACCAGAAGATCGTCCTAGTGCTTATCAATATGGTCCAAGAAAGAACCTAATTGAAAACTGCTACTTTGACACCATTGATAATGAGGGTGTTATCATCACCAACGGTACTGGCAACAAGACTAGAGGCAACACATTTGTTAATGTGGGCAATGAAGGTGCAGGCAATGACAACAGTGTCTATAGCCAAATTAAATTTGTACCAGTGGGTAATACATCAGTTCAAGATAATTTTGATAGAGCAGTTGATATCTATTACGATATTAGCGGATCTTTAATAGACAAGTCATTGTCTTATAATTTAACTGCAGACTATGTTCCTGAAATTACAGGCAAAGCTAATTGGAGTGATCTAGAATCTAGAACGTTAAGTTTAATTTATACTCCAACACCAAGTTATACTAATTTATTTAGAATACCTTTTACTAGTAGCTGTGGCATTGAAGTAACTTATATTTTAGAAAACTCTACTAATACACAAATGCGACGTGGTAAATTAACCGTAGCAGTTGATAGTGGCACTAGTGCTTTGCAAATAGTAGACGACTATGACTATACAGGAAATTCAGCTGAAGACACAAGAATCGATTTTGATGCAGCGATTGTCAACGGATGTGTAGTATTCAAATATCATAATGACAATACACTTGACACTACTATTGCTCCTTCGAGACTAACCTACACATACTCAATTATTAGTTAATGCTATTAGACGAGCGAGTAATTAAACGCCAATTAGCTGCCTGGTATCAACTTAGGCAGCAGTTGGAAACATCCAATAATCCATTAGAAGATACTTCAAGATTTTTTCTACGACTTCCTCGTGTCAAAGTATACACTGACCCTTATGACTCATCCACTTGGCCAACACCTTGGGAATTGATTAGTGAAAATGAGTATTGTGAATTCAATTTAATTTTAGGAATGTGTTATACTCTACAGTTAACTGAGCGTTTTAAAGATATACAACCAAAGATAAATGTATCAATTGACACAGTCAATAAAACAGTGTATTATTTGTTGTTTATAGACGATAAAGTATATTACAATGAAGATTGGACGGATGTTAAAAATTTACCTAAGTCTTTGAAAACACAAAAGATTTATACAATTAAGCAGCTCCACTAAATACGTCCTAGACAATAATTTAATAACATGACAACAATAACTGTAATCAAAAGAGACGGAAAAAAAGAGCCATTAATGATTGAAAAATGGCAGACACAGATTGCAAAGGTATGTAGTGGGATTGCAGATGTTAGTCAATCAATGATTGAAATCAAAGCCCAACCGCATTTTTATGACGGAATCACTACTAGAGAAGTAGATGAGATCACGCTTAGAGCCATTGTTAATCTTATTGATGTAGAAGCTAATCCTGATATTGGACACACTAATTATCAATATGTAGCAGGCAAGCAACGACTATCAATGTTGCGTAAGGATGTATATGGCAGTTACGAGCCTCCCCACCTTTACGAGATTGTAAAAACAAATATAGCTACTGGCTTATACACGGCAGAACTGCTTGAGTGGTATGGTGAAGAAGATTGGAACAAGATGAATGACATGCTGGATCATGAGAAAGATGAACAGTATAGCTGTGCAGCCATTGAACAATTAATTGAAAAATACCTAGTTAAGAATCGCAGTACAAAGCAAACTTATGAAACACCGCAGATTAGATATATGATTGCGGCAGCAACTGTGTTCCATAAGGAAGAGCCAAATACGGCTCGTATGCGCTATATTAAGGAATATTACAATGCAGCCTCTGATGGTCTATTTACTCTTGCTACACCTGTGCTGGCTGGGCTCGGCACTCCTACTAAACAGTTTTCTAGTTGTGTTCTTATCCGCAGTGACGACGATCTGGATAGCATATTTGCTTCTGGTGAGATGATGGCTAAGTACGCCAGTAAGCGAGCGGGGATTGGATTGGAAATCGGTCGACTACGCCCATTGGGCTCCCCGATCCGTGGCGGAGAAATCATGCACACTGGCATGATTCCCTTCTTGAAGAAGTGGTTTGGAGATTTGCGCTCATGTTCACAAGGAGGTATTCGTAATGCAAGTGCTACTGTTTTTTATCCTATTTGGCATCATCAGTTTGATGATCTTATTGTCCTTAAGAACAACCAAGGAACAGAAGAAACCCGAGTCCGTCATATGGATTATGGGGTTGTGCTTAGTGCTTTCTTCTGGAGACGATTTAAAAACAAAGAAGACATAACCTTCTTTGATCCTAACGAAGTACCAGACTTATATGAAGCTTTCTACAGCAATACAGAAAAGTTTGAAGAACTTTATGTTAAGTATGAGCAACGTAAAGACCTGCGTACTAAGACAATGAGTGCTGAAGAAGTATTCAAATCAGGCATATTGAAAGAGCGCACTGATACAGGCCGCATCTATCTAGTGTTTATTGACAATGTCATGAACCAGGGACCGTTTGACCCTGAGTATGACACCATTTACCAGAGTAACCTTTGCTGTGAAATACTTTTACCTACTAAATCCTTTAAACGTCTGGATGACAGCGATGGTCGTATCGCACTTTGCACATTGGGCTCAATCAATTGGGGTGCGTTCCGTAACCCAGAAGACATGCGCCGTGCTTGCCGCATACTGCATCGTAGCCTCAATAACATTCTTGACTATCAAGACTTTCTTTCCATCCAGTCTAAATTATCCAACGATGAAATCAGACCACTGGGAATCGGTATCACCAACCTTGCCTACTGGCATGCCAAGCGAAGCCTCAGGTACGGAGAACGAGACAGCTTGGCTGAAGTCAAGGCGTGGATGGAACATCAAGCCTACTACCTAACTGAAGCTAGTGTTGAACTTGCTAAAGAACGTGGACGATGTGAACACAGTGATCAAACACGTTATGGCCGAGGCGTGTTTCCATGGGAACTACGTGCCAAGGGTGTAAATGAATTGACAAACTTTGCTCCTGAACTTGATTGGGAAACTCTACGTGCTCAAATGAAGGAATACGGAGTTCGTAATGCTACACAAATGGCTGTTGCGCCCGTGGAGAGTTCCAGTGTTGTTATTAACAGTACTAATGGTATCGAAATGCCAATGAGTTTAATTTCAACTAAAGAAAGTAAAGCAGGATCGTTTACACAGGTTGTTCCTGAGTACGCTAAACTTAAAAATAAATATCAACTAATGTGGGAACAAAAAGACTGTGACGGATACTTAAAGACAGCGGCTGTGATTGCAGCCTATGTTGATCAAAGTATTAGCACTAACACATTTTACAATCCTGCACATTTTGCGGACCGTAAGGTGCCAACTACATTGATTGCCAAGAACTTGATGCAGGCACACATGTGGGGATTGAAAACATTCTACTACAGTTTGATTAACAAAGCAGGCAGCAAGGCAATTGCTGATGACGCTCCGGCTATGTTAGAACCGATTAACTTTGACAACGAAGAAGACTGCGAAAGCTGTAAATTGTAAATTGGAGATAAAAATGAACTTATACATAAAATACGTTAATAACGAAATAGTAAATCATCCTATTTTAGAAAGCAACTTGTATTATACAATTGTAAATTTTAATCCGGATGCATTGCCCGGTGATTTAAAGAAATTTGAAAGAATCCCTACGCCTAGTCCTAGTGGGCCGTATGTTCGAATTGAAACAACCTATACATTAGGCGATGATGACATAGTACGTGATGTACATTTTGAAGTTGAACTTACCGCCGAAGAAAAGGCAGCAAAGATTGCAACCTTTAAAGCAATTGAACATCCTGCTAGTTGGACATTTGATGAAACAGTCTGTGCATGGGTACCTCCAGTAGCTTACCCAACTGACGGTAAGTATTATACATGGAATGAGGAAACTACTAGCTGGGTAGAAATTACACCAATTACTGAGTAATTGAAATACAATAATGTTAGAAACAATATGTGACATAATGGTAGACGCTTACAAGCGTAATTGGATTACCAGTCGTGATGGCAACGTAAGTATACGTCATCACGACCGTGATCACTTTTACATTACACCTAGCGGTGTGCGTAAACAAACCCTACAGCCTGATCAGTTTAAGAAGATAGGCATTGAGAAAGGTTATTTTGATCAACCTCCTCGTCTGTATCATGTCAGCAAAGAACTACCTTACACTGAAATCAGTGCCAATCTAAAGCCCAGTGGAGAGCTACCACTACACTTTGGCTTACAACGAGAAATGGGACAACATACAGGTGAGGTTCGCGTGGTAGTACACGTTCATCCTACTTACTGTATTGCGGCTATGCATGCCGGGATTGAGTTGAGTACTATTAGCGATGCGTTTCCAGAACTTAATCGTTATACCAAAGTAGCACCCAATGTAGGAGATGTACCTCCTATCAGCCAAGAGCTTGCTGATGAGTGTCATAAGAATTTAAAGTTAGATAAACAAGGTAACATTGCTTACGACATTGTAGGCATTAAAGGCCACGGAGTAGTTGCCATTGATACAACACCATGGCGGGCTTTTGAACACATAGAAAGATTAGAACACATTTGCAAGATAGTACTTGCATCAGGAAAATATTAATGAGTAAAGCACAATATAATTTAAACACAAAGACAGACTATCTTAATCGCAAAATGTTTCTAGATCCAGCAGGTCCGGTTACTATCCAACGCTTTGAAGAAGTTAAATATAAAAAAATAGCAGACTTTGAAGCAACAGCACGTGGCTTCTTTTGGCAACCTGAAGAGATTAGTTTGACTAAAGACAGCAATGACTTTAAAGATGCTAGTGATGCTGTTAAACACATCTTTACCAGCAACTTGTTACGTCAGACAGCACTAGATAGTTTACAAGGTCGTGGCCCAAGCCAAATCTTTATGCCTGTGATATCATTGCCAGAGCTAGAAGCGTTGGTATACAACTGGACATTCTTTGAAACTAATATTCACAGCAAGAGTTACAGCCATATAATCCGCAACATCTACAATGTGCCAAAGGATGTGTTTAATACAATCCATGATACTAAAGAAATTGTGGAAATGGCATCAAGTGTTGGAGAGCACTATGAAAAGTTACACAGAATTAACTGTATGAAAGAAATGGATGGTTCAGTCAACGAGAAGGAACACATCAAAGCAATCTACATGGCACTGCATGCCAGCTATGCACTAGAAGCGTTTCGCTTTATGGTTAGCTTTGCTACAAGTTTGGCCATGGTAGAGAACAAGATCTTTATTGGTAACGGTAACATCATCAGTTTAATTCTACAAGACGAACTGCTACACAAAGGTTGGACGGCTTTCTTAATCAATCAAGTTGTTAAGGAAGATCCTCGCTTTGCTCAAGCTAAGGTTGAGTGTGAAACTGAAGTATATGCCCTCTACATGGATGTAATTCGTGAGGAAAAGGCATGGGCAGACTATTTGTTTAATAAAGGTCCAGTAATTGGTCTTAATGCTAACATCCTTAAAGAGTTTGTTGATTATACAGCAGTAGGAGCATTAAAGGATATAGGTATTAAATATCAAAGTCCTGCGCCAAAGTCTACTCCCATTCCTTGGTTTAACAAGCACAGCGACACAAGTAAGAAACAAACAGCATTGCAAGAGAATGAAAGCACTAATTATGTCATCGGAATTATGGGTGAAGGTATTGACTATGATGCCTTGCCTGTGCTATAATAAGACATCGGAGAAATTATGACAAACCCAGTTATCTTATGGTCAAAGTACCATTGCCCTTATTGCGATCAAGCAAAGGCATTATTAACACAACAAGGTGTTAAATTTGAAGAACGTAAAATCGGAGATGGATATACCAAAGAAGAATTGTTAGAAGCAGTACCAAATGCTCGAACAGTCCCTCAAATTATCATCAATGGAACATCCATTGGTGGATTTACAGAATTAAGAAAATACATTGACGAAACCGGATTCAATGGTACCGGATACTAATAAGGAAATTAAAAATGTTAATTAATAAAGGCGTGGGCATAGGCGAAGTTATCACATTAAAGCTAACCAGCGGTGAAGAACTTATTGCTAAATTGGTAGAAGAAACTGATACCTATTATAAGTTATCAAGAATACAAGTAATTGGTATGGGTCCTAAAGGCCCTGGTCTAATGCCCTACTTGTTTACTGTTAGTCCAGATGCAGATGTTCGTTTGCAAAAGTCCACAGTTACAGTAGCAGAAGCAACTGATGAAGCGTTTGCTAAACAGTTTCTTGAATCAACTACTGGCATTGCCTTAATCTAACATCATGCATAAGTTTGTAATAAAACGTAATGGTGTTTTAGAAACTTACACACAATATGAAGACATACCAGACGACTTTGATCATGTGATTGAGTTCCTTCCACACATCCCAGATGGGCCGCACACAGATGAAGAGCATGATGAATTGGCAAAATGGAATGATCGATTACAAGAATTAATGAGGAAAGAATATGCCCGCAGTAACAAGAATAGGTGATGCAGACGTAGCACATTGTAGTGGAATGACCAGAGCCGTCGGTTCAGGCAATGTATTTGCTAACAGTATTGCTGTTAGTCGCCAAACTGATGTGAACACTGGACATTTGCTTCCAGGTGGAAGCTCTTGCCCGTCACATGCCGCGCCAATTACCACTGGTTCTCCTACTGTTTTTATAAACAACTTAGGCTGTGGTAGAGTGGGAGATGCTATTACTAGTTGTACCAGTGTGGCCGCTGGCTCACCAAACGTATTTGCCAATTCATAATTAATGAAAATTTATCTAGACATGGACGACGTTGTCGCCGATTGGATGGGATATGCTCGTGCATACTTACGTATGGAATGGAAAGAAGGCGAGATGGTTCCAGACGACAAGTGGCGAAGTCTCAGAGATGATCAGCGTATGTACAGCAAACTTCCTTTAAAAGAAGGTGCCCGGAAATTAGTTGACTGGTGTGAACGTTATGTTGGCCGTAACCCAGATACTGAACTTTACTTTTTAAGTGCAATTCCACATAATAACGACATGCCTTGGGCAATTCAAGATAAAGTATTTTGGGCATACAAACATTTTCCAGGTATTCCAGTTTTTCTTGGACCATACAGTCATGACAAATGGGTACGTTGCCAGCCTGGTGACATACTGATTGATGACCGTACAAGTAACTGCGAAGAATGGATTAGGGCCGGTGGACATGCACATATCTATAGAAATTGGCCAGACTGTAAAGTTTGGTTAGAATCACTTCTGCAGACGTCTACAACAACAAACAATAACTAATATAACAAAAGGAGACCATAACATGGCAACAAACAAATATTCAGAATTCACAAAAATCGTTGAGGCAATGGAAGCAGACTTTGAAAAGTTCTACGACAAAGAGGTAGGTGCCGCAGGTACTCGTGTTCGTAAGGCTTGCCAAGATTTGGCTAAGTTGTGCAAAGAAACTCGTAACGATGTTACCGCAGTTAAGAACGAACGTAAGCCAGCGGACAAGAAATAAGTCAACGAAACCCCTGGTAAATACGTTATATACTTACAAGGGGTATAATATGAAAAAACTTTTAACTGTTCTTTTACTAACTGTCAGTGCTACAGCATTTGCTCAACATAATCATGGTTGGAGACATCATGGTCATCGTCCGCATGGTCCTAGCTTCGGCTATTGGCTAGCGCCTGTAGTTATTGGCGGAGTAGTTGGCGCGGCCATTGCTAATAATAATCGTCGTGAAACTGTTGTCATAGAACAACAGCCTATTGTTGTACAACCATTACAACAGAATTGTACAGCATGGAAAGAAGTACACACCTCAGAAGGCAATACTTACAGAGAGAGAACTTGTTATGGCTTACAGTGATAAGGTAGTTGACCACTATGAAAATCCCAGGAATGTCGGATCTTTTGATAAGAGTGATCCTGATATTGGTACTGGTATGGTTGGCGCACCTGCTTGCGGCGATGTGATGAAATTACAGATAAAGGTTGATCATGATACAGGTATTATTACAGATGCAAAATTTAAAACGTATGGCTGCGGATCGGCTATCGCGAGCTCGAGCCTCATTACGGAGTGGGTCAAAGGAATGCACATCGACAAAGCCGGAGAAATTAAAAACTCCGAAATCGCCGAAGAACTAGCCTTACCGCCAGTTAAAATACATTGTTCAATATTGGCTGAAGATGCCATCAAAGCAGCCGTAAATGATTACCGTAACAGACACAGCGGCTAAAAAGATCAAACAACAGTTAACCAAACGAGGCCGCGGTATAGGTATCAGGCTAGGTGTAAAAACTACAGGATGCAGTGGGTTAGCCTATGTGTTAGAATTTGTGGATAGCTACGAAGCTGAAGTAGGTGTAACCAACTACGCTCATCCAGATTTTGCCTTATTAGTTGATGCTAAATCAGAAGTCTATTTAAAAGGCCTAACAGTTGATTGGATCCGTAACGGCCTCAATGAAGGATTTGAATTCCGCAATCCTAATGAACGAGATAAATGCGGATGTGGTGAAAGTTTTAGGGTATGAAAAAAGTGTGGGATAGAAAAGCAACTCGAGATTGGATTGCTCAATTAGAGCATAGAATTGAAGATATTCGATACTACATGGAACGTACTATTCAATGGTGTGAAGCCAACGAAGTGTATAGTGACAGAACTGTATTTGCCTGTATCATTATGACATCAGTTTGGGTTAGCCATATGCGTAACGAACCTATAACCAAAAAAGAATTATTTGAAATGCTGGGTGTAAAAGGTTGGGAAGGTATCGATGATGCCATATATGAGTTCAACGAGGAATATGAATCGTATGAACATGAAGAACTACTAGAAATGGTAGCGGGCTCATTTTAGTTGACTATCAAGTAATTAGACTGTATAATAAGTCTATGTTAACTACTAGAAAGCTAATATGAGTATGCATCTTGAAGGCCCGTGGCTTAGTACCACAGGTAAACGAAAAGGCAAACAAAAGTTTGCATCTGCAGACGCCAAACGTAAGAGTGAACAATTGGACAAAGAGTGGCAAGAGTTACAGAAGCGATGGGGCGTTGAAGCTGATGAGCGCAAACGTCGACGTGCAATGGAAGCAGAGCCTTTGTCTTACTCCCTATCAGTTCCCGCTGGTCGTAGCACTGCTCATATTAAGAGTCTGGGTCAAGACAGCGGTGTAGCTACCCTAGCACAACCTAAGGTCTATACAGGCACTAAGGTTAAGGGTATTGCCACTATGCATAAGAGCAATGCAGTGCCGGTATTCAGTGATGAACAGGCCATAGATATTTCTAAAATGCGTAGATAAGTAAGTAACTATCATAAAAAGGAGAAGTAAATGATTAAACTCATTAAAATCTTACTTGTATTGATTGGTCTAGCACTTGTTGGATGGATTGGATACAAAGCGGTCATGTATAAACTTGACCCAAACAAGCAGTTGGTTATGAATAACTCATCAATAACTGCCGAAGTTAGAAACAAGCAATTAGAATGCTTGGCTCGTAACATCTATTACGAAGCAGGCAATCAACCATTTGAAGGTAAGGTTGCTGTAGCACAGGTTACTATTAATCGTGCAGAAAGCGGACAGTTCCCCAAGGATATTTGTCAAGTAGTTTATCAAAAGAATGTGGTCTACGAACGTGTACTATGTCAGTTTAGTTGGTACTGCGAAACAGCTACTATAATGAGGCCAAAAAACACAGCCGTATTCAAAGAAAGTGAAATGGTTGCACGTCAGGTTCTCTTAGAAGGTTTCCGTTTACCTAGTCTCCAAAAGGCGTTATACTTCCACGCTACTCATATCAATCCAAAATGGAATCGAGAAAAAGTAGCTGTTATTGCAGGTCATGTGTTTTACAAATAAAGGAAAGTTATGCAAGTTAGTTTACGAGAGTTAGTTAATCTTAAAAAGATGAGAGATAGTATTACTGAGAACATCGGACATCTTAGTGCAGAAACTCTAGGATGGATTGCTGTTATCCTAGTACACTTGGCCACTATACCTACACTGGTTGCAGTACTCACTGGGCTCACTGAAAAGTTGCCACCAGTTGATATGGTTGCCTTAATGTGGTTGGGCTTGTTTACATTCTTTGTTAGAAGCGTAATTGCTAAAGACTTATTGAACATCATCACAATTGGCTTTGGCTTCTTTGTACAAGCTATGTTAATGGCACTGATAATCTTCAAGTAATTATGTGGGTATAATAATACCTGTAAAAAATGTAATAAATATACTCTATGAAGATAACATTAGCTGATAAATCTATTGCATGGTTTGCACTCTTAAGTGGCCTAACTATTTCTGCTGTGGCCATTTGGTATAGTGTAGCAGGACTAGTTAGTATCTTTGCAGCCGCAGTAATACCGATTATCGTAATGGGTGTAGTGTTAGAAATTAGTAAACTAATTGCCACAGTATGGTTAAAGTTAAATTGGCACCGTGCTCCGTTTTTTATCAAAGGTTATCTGTTAGCCGCTATTGCTATTCTAATGATAATCACCTCAATGGGTATCTTTGGATTCCTAAGCAAAGCACATAGTGATGCCGGTCTAGTATCAGGTGATGTACAGGCTAAGATTGCAGTATATGACGAAAAGATTAAAACAGAAAAAGAAAACATAGATGCTAATCGCAAAGCTCTCAAACAAATGGATGAGGCTGTGGACCAAGTTATGGGTCGCAGTTCAGATGAAAAAGGGGCGGACAAGGCAGTTGCCATACGCAGAGCCCAACAGAAAGAACGTGGTCGCCTCCTTGCAGACATTGCAGAAGCTCAAAAAAGGATCACTGTACTCAATGAACAACGTGCGCCCGTTGCCGCAGAAGTACGCAAAGTGGAGGCAGAAGTAGGGCCAATCAAATATATTGCTAATTTTATCTACGGTGATAATCCCGATGCTAATGTATTAGAAAAAGCTGTCACCTGGGTAATCATTATTATTGTTATTGTGTTTGACCCACTGGCTGTTATCCTATTGTTAGCAAGCCAATACTCATTCCAATGGTTCCGTCAAGCCAAAGAAGAAGAGTCAGTTACACCTGCATACGAACCTGATGACGGCCCATTAACGAAAGACCAAGTTGAGCAGATTATAGAAACTACACTAGATAATCCGCACCCACCAGGTTGGATGTTTGACAATACTGCTAAAGAACCTATGAAGTTTGTAGACCCAGGCGAACATCCTGCTGACAATCTTGAAGCGGAACTTGAAGAGCCAAAGCCTGTAGCAGAAGAAAAGTCAATACTTGAAAGCCACCCATATTTGTTAACACCGTTTAATCACTTTACAGGTACTACTCCTATGGTTCATAAACCAGAAGAATCTGCACCTGAGATGATAGCCAAGGTGGACGATGAAATGGTAAATGTTGCGTGGACTGACGAGTTACAAAACTGGAAAAAAGATAATCCAGATGTTAATATCTACGAACAACAACGCAAGTACAATGCAGGCGAAATAGATAATTTGCCTTGGGAAATTATAGAGCAGTTTGATGAAGCTGCCTCAGAAGAATCAAAAAAAAAGAGCAGTTACATGATCAAGGATCAGGAACAACAAGTGAAGAAGTTCAAAGAGTAAGCTATGTGCAAAATAGCGAACAAACTACTAACTCTCTTTGGAACCGTATTAAACACAGAGACAGCTAATTAATACATATGAACGAAAACATGAACCTTGGAAGAATCAATTTAATCACGCCACCGGATAAGCTGTTTAATCTTAATCCCGGATATCTGTTAATCAAACCAAGTACTAAGGTAAAAATGCAGTTCCAACAACTGTTAAGCCAAAGTATGGATGATTTAAATGTCTATATCTACGATACAGACGAATCAAATGTAGAGTGGATGCTGAGTGTTAGTCAACAGGCTGACTTTATCATTATAGATATTGATAACTGCGATCCAACTACTAAACAATTTGTTAGTTTTTTACTAGCACAACCTAATACATTCTATTTGACCAGCGATGAAATCACACCTTGGGGGCTGATTAGTCGCAATAGGATATATAATTTAGACTGGATTTTAGAATCCCTAAACCAAGCAAATGATGAACCAGAAGAGGAAACTGATGAGGAATAATCATATCAAAGGAACAGTAATTGTTCTAAAAGAAGGCGAAGACGTTAATCGTGCTCTACGCCGCTTCAAAAATAAAATTGAAGATTTGGGCACACTTAAAACTCTTCAATCAAAAGAGTTTTATGAGAAACCAACTACTGAACGCAAACGTAAAAAAGGTGCAGCCAAGGCTCGTTGGCGAAAACAGTTAGAAAAAGAGTCATTACCTAAAAAAATGTATTGACCTAATAGTCTGTATATGTTATAATAAGTTTCTTAAAGAAAGAAATTTATATGGCAAATACAGATATTATGATCGACTTAGAAACTTTGGCAACATCTCCGGATGCTGCCATTCTTACGATCGGAGCAGTAAAGTTTGATCCCTTTGGCGACGATATAAAAGATCCAAAATGTGAAAAGTTCTATGTTCGCGTAGACTTGGACAGTTGTGATCGCATTGGACTAGCTACCAATGACGATACAATTGCTTGGTGGGCAAATCAAAGTAAAGAAGCTCAAGACGAAGCATTCAGCGAAGACAACAGAATTGACATTGTAGATGCATTTAATCAACTGTACAAATTTTGTTGGGGTGCTAAACGTGTATGGAGCCATGGTGCCGCATTTGACATTGTGATCTGCGAGCATGTGTTTAAAAAGATTGGCAAAGCAGTGCCTTGGAGTTTCTGGGAAGCACGTTGCACACGTACACTGTTTGACATTGGTATTAATCCAAATCGTCCACCTGTGCTAAAACATCATGCCCTAGAAGATGCGTGGAATCAAGCAGTGGGTGTGCAGAATGTTTTTAAAACACTCAAGACAAGTACTACTAGTGCCGGGCAATACATTAGCCCATTTGCAAGAGAGAGATAATATGGACGAACAAACATACGAAGTTATGGCTATCCTACAAGAAGAAGCCGCAGAAGTTATCCAGGCTGTTAGCAAGTGCTACAGATTTGGCTTGGACAATTACAAGCCCGGAAAACCTAAAACCAACAGACAACATTTAGAAGAAGAAATTGGCGACCTAATGGCCATGATTGATATTCTTCAAAAAATGGACGAAGTTAGTTTTAACAACATTGAGGCTGCTAGAGAAGCTAAAATTCAAAAGCTAAAGCAGTGGTCCACAATTGAAATAGTTCACGAAATGTGAGATAAATAATTATGTACTAAAACGCCGTAAGGGTTTAGTATAGGACATGGTGTCCACAAAATCTTGCTTAATTAAGGAGAAACATTATGAGCAAAGTCATCGGTATCGATTTAGGTACAACAAATTCATGCGTAGCGATTATTGAAAATGGAGTCGCAAAAGTAATTGAGAATTCAGAAGGCGCACGTACTACACCTAGTATTGTTGCATACGCTAATGATGAAATTCTAGTAGGCGCAAGCGCAAAGCGTCAAGCAGTAACAAACCCCAAAAACACAATCTATGCTAGTAAGCGATTAATTGGACGTAAGTTCGATGAGCAGGCTGTACAGAAAGACATTGACCTAATGCCTTACAAGATTGTTAAAGCAGACAATGGTGATGCTTGGGTAGAAGCAAATGGAGAGAAGTTGGCTCCTCCACAGATCTCAGCAGAAGTTCTGCGTAAGATGAAAAAGACAGCGGAGGATTATCTTGGTACAACAGTTACGCAGGCAGTTATCACAGTTCCTGCATATTTTAACGACAGCCAAAGACAGGCTACAAAAGACGCTGGTAAAATTGCCGGCTTGGAGGTACTCCGTATTATTAACGAGCCTACTGCGGCAGCTCTTGCTTATGGCGTTGATAAAACTGATAAGCGTGATCGCAAAATTGCTGTTTACGATCTTGGTGGCGGTACGTTCGATGTTTCGATCATCGAAATCGCGAATGTAGACGGAGACAAACAAATCGAAGTGTTGTCAACAAATGGCGATACATTCCTAGGTGGTGAAGACTTTGACCAACGTATCATGGACTACTTAGTTGACGAGTTTAAGAAAGACAATGCAGTAGACCTGAAGCAAGACATGTTGGCATTACAGCGCCTTAAAGAAGCCGCTGAAAAAGCCAAGATCGAATTGTCCAGTTCGGCTAGCACAAGTGTTAACTTGCCATACATCACAGCAGATGCAAGCGGTCCTAAACACATGAACGTGACTATTAGCCGTGCTAAGTTAGAACAACTAGTTGATGAACTAATTGAGCGTTCAATTGCTCCTTGCAAAATTGCTATTAAAGATGCAGGCATAGATGTTAGTGAAATTGATGAAGTTATTCTTGTTGGCGGTATGACACGTATGCCTAAGGTACAGGAAGCAGTTGAGAAACTGTTTGGCAAAGCCCCACGTAAAGATGTTAATCCAGATGAAGCAGTTGCTGCCGGAGCCGCAGTACAAGGTGCTGTTCTAGCAGGCGATCGTAATGACGTGCTATTGCTTGACGTTACACCATTGAGCCTAGGTATTGAAACAATGGGCGGCATTATGGCTAAGTTAATTCAAAAGAATACAACTATTCCAACCAAAGCCAGTCAAGTGTTTTCAACAGCAGATGACAATCAACCTGCGGTAACTATTAAGGCGTTCCAGGGTGAGCGTGAGCTTGTACAACATAATAAATTACTAGGTGAATTTAATCTTGAAGGTATTCCTCCAGCACGACGCGGTCAGCCTCAAATTGAAATTACGTTTGACATTGATGCTAACGGTATCATGCATGTCAGTGCCAAGGACAAGAACACAGGTAAAGAAAACAAGATCACTATTAAATCAGATAGTGGTCTAAGCAAAGAAGAAATTGAACGTATGGTGCAAGACGCTGAAGTAAATGCTGAAAGCGACAAAAAGCAACGTGAAGTTATTGAAACTCGTAACACTGTTGAAGCACAAGTACACAGTATCCGTAAGGATATGGAAGAAGTAGAAGCAGACTTGTCACAAGAAGTGAAAGACAAAGTTAATGAGGCAATTGATGCTGTTAACACTACAGTCCTAACTGAAGACAAAGATGCTATTACACAAAAACTTAGCGATTTGATTGCAGCCGCTCAACCAGTAATGGAAGCTAAGAGCAAACGTGAAGAAACTAAGAAAAATGAAACTCCTGTAGACGCAGAGTTTACAGAAGTTAATTAACACAGACACAGGTTATAAATAATTGTAGGGTGCTCGGGTGAGGCCCTACTTGATTCTTGCTTAATAAAGGAGAAATTTTATGAATAGCACAGTAACACGTTTTGATACGAATAGTCTAGCTCAACTTAATAGAGCCCTTGTTGGTTTTGACCGAATGTTCGATGGGTTTGAAACTCGTTTTGCAAATCAGTTATCAACTAACTACCCTCCACACAACATTGTAAAGACTGGAGAGAACACCTACTCAATTGAAATCGCAGTAGCTGGATTTAAAAAATCAGAGATTGCAGTGGAAGTTGAACAGGAGATTCTAACAGTTCGTGGAGCATGCGAAACTCCAAACGAGTCAACTACTCGTCAATATTTACACAGAGGTCTAAGCAGTCGTGATTTTGAAAGGTCATGGCAACTTGCCGAACACATGGTTGTTAAGAATGCTGAGATAAAAGACGGTGTACTTAGCATTACTCTAGAATACATTATCCCTGAAGAAAAGAAAGCCAGGGTTATTGACATTGTAGAGGTTAAGTAATATAATAAGGGGAAGGAAACTTCCCCTTACATGTAATTATATGGAGAATGACATGAGCGCAACAGACGTAAAACTTGACGAAAAAATTAAATTAAAAGTCGAAGAGCCACATCGCTGGAAGGTTATCTTATTAAATGATGATCATACTCCAATGGATTTTGTTATTGGTATTTTAACAGAAATCTTTAAGCATAGCCAAGAAACTGCCAAGGCAATTACAATTCAGATACATACTGAGGGCAGTGGAATTGCCGGCGTGTATAGTTTTGAAATTGCAGAAGTCAAAGCAGTTGAAGCAACTAACCTAGCTCGAGGAAATGGATTCCCACTCCAAATTAAAATGGAAGAAGAATGAGCTTAAGAGAAATTACCAAAGACCTTCATCATGAGGCAGAAACAACCAAATTTGCTAAAATGTTACTTGGTGGCAAAATTGAAAAACAAGATTACAAAAATTACCTGTATAACTTGTTAGCAATTTATGATCCTATTGAATGGTATTGCAAGCGTCAAGGATTTCTTGATACAATGCCAGACCTTCCCCGTCTGAAGAGTATATATGCAGATTTTCTAGAACTAGATGATGGGACATATTGTTACCTAACTCCTGCAACGTTAGAATACCAAGCATACCTACATGCATTAGGCAATGATGCAGAAAACAAACATTTAATTAAAGCTCATTTATACTGCCGCCATATGGGTGATTTATTTGGTGGACAGATTATTAAGAAACAAGTAGCACACATTAGCAGTGGCAAGTTTTATGATTTTGAAAATGCCGATGCAATGAAAGGGGCTATTCGTGCAACACTTACTGATGATCTTGGTGATGAAGCTAAAATAGCGTTTGAATTTGCTATTGCTATGATGAGAGATCTGTATAATGGCGAGTAATGTTTGGGACACCCTAATTAACATTCAAGGCCTGCTAGAGAAAAAATTCAATGAAACAGGAACAGAGGTCTTTGAAGCGGGCATGGATCGCTTTAATCAGCCTGGTTGGGTTAATCGTGTTTGGACCAGTAACAGTTATCGTAGGGCTCACGTTGATGTTGTGGATGCTAGACAAACCAAAGGACTCTGGATGATGCACTGCTGTGTGTTCCCCCATACAACAAACCCTGCTCCTATATTTGGATTTGACGTAATAGCAGGTAAAAACAAGATTACAGGTTGTTTCATTGATTATAGCCCAACATACGATAAGTTTCACCCTATGATTGATTACTTTGGCGAAGAAGTTGGTCAGTATGAATGGAACAAAAAGCGTAAGTTACCAGACTGGGCTGAGCGTATCTTTAGCCAACACATGATAGCTGCGGGCAATGTAAGCGACGAAACCGAGTTAGAACAGATCAGTTCATTGGCTAGTATATTGGTAAATCATTACTTAGAAACTGTGGGAGAAACACACGATTCTGTCATAGATACTACGTCTTACCAAAACTTCTACTGCGATAATCAAAAGCAAAACCCCCATACTCCTAAGGTTATGGTCAGTTTAGGGCTCAGTGAAGATGATGTTCGCCATTTTATTCAGGAATGCCTGTTCCCGGAAATACGCTAAATATTAGACTATGAGATACAGTGAATTTAAATCAGTCCTATTAGAGTTTGCCCCACCTACAGGTAAGAGTGCAAATGACTTACAACTTTTAATTAACATTATAGAGATGGTTCCTTCTGAGGATCCAGTGCATTCTGTAGCTAAAAGTATACTCCAAGGCTTACTAAGAGATGTAGTAGAGCCATCGCAACAGGCTACACAGAAACCTGCACCACAACCTGCTACCCCGCAATCAACAGCACAGCCTGCACCACAACCTGCTACCCCGCAATCAACAGCACAACCTGCTACTCCACAATCTGAAGAAGAGCCGTTAGCCGAAGAAGTACAGCCAGGTGATGAAAGTTGGTACGAAGCGGCTCTCGAGGCAATAAAAGATCCTACAATAGCAGCACGAATGTTGAATAAACTAAGAACGGATCCTGAGTATCGCGAAGAGATGCGATATGTGCATAAAAACGGTGAGAAAAAAATTAAAGCCGCTTTTACAGCAGGTGGGACAGAAGCACTAGTAACAGTAGATCAATTCTTTAAACAAGTTAAAGAATCAGCAGACTTACTTGCTGGTAAGGCAGTAGGAGTATTAGATGACTTGCGCACGTGGTATCGAGACGAAGCAATAAGACAAAAGGTACCAAATCAACCCTTGCCTGCGCCGAGACCGAAAGTAACAACAAATGCACTGTATCAAAAACTATTATACCCATTAGAAAATATTTTCCAAGATTTAGGATTTAAAGATCAGCCTCCTAACTTAAGAAACTTTAAGAAAGAAAGTCCTAAAATTTTAAACTTTATGAAACAATGCGAAGAAGGCATCATTGAGTTTACAGATTTGCTTGAAGTGTCTGAAGGTAATATTGCATTACTAATTAACGATCCGGACTTAGCCTACATATATGAAAAAATATTTGATAAGTTATTAGCATTAGATGCAGGTCAAGGAGGTGGTGCCTGGGGCCCTGGAGAACTTGGACTATCTATTCTTTGCAAACCTGTTTCAAAATCTAGAGGCAAAGGAGATTTAAGTAGTGTCTCCGCCGACGGCAGTCCAGTCGATGTTGAAGTTAAAGCTAGTCGAAATGCTAACAGTGGCGGCCGCTTAGGTGGTAGTGGTGTGCTTGCAGGATCAGCTGGCAAGAAAACATTTATCCCTGCACTAAAAGCACTATGTGAAACAGCAGGAGTTGATCCTAACAGTATTGGTAAAAACTACAGCGAAGTTGTTAAGTATAAGACTGTTAAGGGTGTAAAAACTAAAGTAGGCACTGGTGAGAAGAAAGAAACCGGATCTGTTAAACCTACAAGCATGACAAGTCCTAAATGGTTTGATAGTTTTAATGCACAAGTACCGCCGGGCCTACAAGGCAAGCGTGGTGTAAATCCACAAGGTGCTGTGGCAGAATTCTTAATCACTGCCGTAGGTGCAGTTGTTTCAGAAAAAGGCAGACCGTTTTTTGACGAAGAGATGATTGCAAGCATTCCAAATGAAGATGGTACTATTGACTACGAAAAGTTTAAAACAATTCTAACAGCAGCATGGTATCAAATTTACAGTCAAACTGACAACGTTGGCATTATCTTAGTTCTTAACCCAACTAACGGCAACTATACAGTTATTAACTCAGGTGACATGCTTACATCTGGTGCCAGCAGTGTAGTTATTACAGGCGGCATTGACTTTGATGATAGCCAAGGTAAAGCTGGTCCACAGGTTGGTATTGCTTAATTAATAGCTGTAGATAAATCATCTCCCTAGAGTTGTAAATAATTTGCAACAACAGGGAGATTTCTTATGAGTTGGTTCAAACATAAGCCTAGACTTAAAACACCCCCAAAACCGCATCCGCACCACTCTAGTCCTATTGCAGAGAAGATGCTGAAAGAAGCTAAGGCTCGAGTTCAAACACCCAACCCTAAGAACGATCGATAGGTGTTAAAAAATTTACACCTATTGGGTGTTAAAAAATTTACACCTAACAAAAAAATAACATCGGAGTTTAATTTTAGAAACTCTGTATGTAAATATAATATACAAATAATTTCTCACATGGAGCGAAAACATGAAAAGAAAAGTAATAGTAGGCTTAGTTGCCTTCTTAACACTTTCAGTAGCGGCACAAGATACAACTACGGTTAACACAAACAATACATCAACAAGCACAAGCACGGTTAACAGTAACAGTACGGCAACAAGCACATCTACGGCCACAAGTGCATCTACTGTAAATAGTACATCTACAAATACTAATAATAACACCAACGCAAGTACCAGTACAAGTACAAACGTTAACACAAATAATAATGTAAATAGCGGGACTCAGACGTTTAATAATAACAACGTCAACTCTGGTACATTGACATACAATAACAACAATGTCAATACTGGAACAATGACGAACAATAACAACAATGTCAATTCAACGACTAGTAATAACGTCAATAGAAACGAAAATATTAATAGTGGAACCCAAACGTTCAACAACAATAACAATAGCGTTAGCACATCTACCAATATCAATAAAAATGAAAATACTGGTACAATGACGTACAACAATAACAACGTAACAACAAGCGACAATAAAAATACAAACGTTAATACAACAACTAGCACAAACGTGAATAAGAATGAAAACACTGGCACAATGACAAATAATAACAACAACGTCAATGCGTCAACTAGCACTAGTACAAACGTGAATCAAAATGCTAATGTGAATCAGAACATCAATTCTGGTGATATGACTAACCGCAACATCAATGAAACAACAATTACTCAGCGTGTGATTCAACCTCCACCAACTGCTGTAGCACCTGCAATGATGAGTGGTGGTAACAACGATTTGTGTTCTACAGGTTCTTCTGGTTCTGTTCAGACTCAAATCTTTGGCGTATCTTCTGGTGGTACAATTAGAGATTTGAATTGTGAGCGTTTAAAGTTATCTAAGACTCTTTTTGATATGGGTATGAAAGTTGCCGCAGTTGCTACCATGTGTCAAGATAGAAGAGTGTTTGATGCTATGATGGCGGCAGGTACGCCTTGTCCATATGATGGTAAAATAGGTGAGCAAGCTAAAACTTCATGGGAAGCTAACCCAGATAAAATACCTCAATTAGAAAAAGAAAAGAAATATGAAACTGTTAAAAATATTGGCTTTGGCTCTTTGCTTGGCATTATTGTTCACGCCGCTTTTAAGTAAAGCGCAAACACTAGACCCAACGCAAGTCTATACTACAGGGAATATTGTACAGACAACTCCCCAAGGTGGACCTACGCCTTGGGTGAATGGTGTCTATCAAAACAATCTTACATGTTGGGGATGGGGTGATCCTGGTTACTGTGGGCCGAATGCAATTGTGCGTCCTGGAGATAGCATTAACTTTTCATATGGTATGACCAATCTATATCAAATGCAAGCAATTGCTAATGTTCTACCAAACAGCGGAACTGGGCTTTTAGTAAGCGGATATAATTTTGGATTTACTGCTAAGAACGGAAATGGATGGGATGATGGAAGAATGGACTATCTTACTGCTTATGTTAGTTTATATGGTACAAACGGTTCTACAGTATTCAATAAAAACTATGATTTAAATTCTAGATTTAACTGGACAACATTTAACTATTCCGAAACATTTAATAGTCCTTTTGCATCTAAAGATTTAGGAAGTGTTCAATATGGTTTTGTTGGAAGAGACAATAACTTCTGGGCTGGCCCTTATGGTCCTGAAATTTACAATGTAAATTTTAGTCTGAAGTATTCTGTAGACCCATGTGCAACAAATATTTTGAGTAGTCCAACTTGTCCTGGTTATTTTGATGCACTTGCTAAACTTGCGCCTGCACCTATTGCACCGACTGTAGTTACGGAGGTGGCACCGCCACCTCCAATACTTGCAGACTCGACTATACAATCTGGACAGCCAGCACCTCCACCAGGAAGTCAACCACCCCCACCACCTGGAAGTCCTGCTCCGTTGGACAATATTCAAGCACCGCAACCTATGCAACAAGCAGGACCAGCGCCAGCAGGTGCGCCTAGTCCCATTCAACAACAAGTAGCGGCATCACAACCAAGCGCAACTAGTCCACAAACTAAAATTGGTGAAGTATCAGACTCGGGTGGTGGTTCAAAGACTACAGTATCTCTATCGTCAGTTCTTAGTATGATTGGTTCAAACCAAGAGAAAACTGCGGCACTAGAAAAATCTGTAGTACAAGCGGCTGATGCACAGGCGTTCTCTGCAGGCGAGACTGCAAAGCAAAATGCTGAAAAACTTGCTGGTGATGTACAATCTCAAAGCATTGCAAATAGTGGTGGTTCATCACAAACAGGAACAGCACTCGCATCGGGCACACAATCGGTTACCCAATTGCAAGGATCATCTATATCAATGCAAGGCAATCAACAAGGAAACTCTGCATCAAACTCTGCGAGACTTCAACAGTCTATCAATAGTGGTAGCATGAGTATGCAATCTGATATAGTTACTTCTAGCGCAACAACTCAACAACAGCAATACAATATTCAAAATATTGCAAGACAAGAGTTTAATGTTGCAATGGTAACACCACAAATATCTTACAGTTTAGTTGCGCCGACAAGATATGCACCAGTTCAAATTGAATTGCCATCGACAGAAGGAATCAAATTTGGATATAGAGGTCCAGTTGACAATGCTATGGAATCTAAACCATTCTTATCGCAAATGAACAATGGCTCCGAACAGAATGATACAGTTAAAAAGAATGTACAAAACAATGAAGCCGCAGGCAACATAACTATCGAATCGATTGCAAAACAACCTGAAAATTATGCACAATATTTTACTGCGATTCTAGATGTTGCATTCTATGCACCAAAAGAAATTTATAAGAATCAAAAGATAATCGATAATACAAGAGTATTAAGACAAATGAGTTCGGATAAACTACATCAAGACATGATTAATCTACAATACAAATAAGGAAATAAAATGGGAGAAGAAATTAAAAATGTAAACGCTAAAGTTGATGAACTTGAAGCAGCCGCAAAAAAGTATGCCAGCAAAGATACTGTTATCAGTATTGGTGGCTACGAGTTTACACCTGCTAAACTAATGGTGGCTGCCACTATTGTATCATCTATTCTAGGTGGACTTTATGGCACATTTGAAGTCTACAAAGACTACGTTGGTATGAAGAAAAAGATTGCTGAATATGCGGCACCAGACCTAAGTGAGTTTGACAAGCGTTTAGCTGTGATAGAAGAAAATTCCAGCAAGACCAGCGACTATACTCGTGATATCAAAACTGACTTGAAGAATGATATTCGTCGTAATGAAACTGTGACCGAGCAAGTAGAACGCAGTGTCAAAACAGCACAACGCGAAACTGAATTAGAGATGCGTGATATGCGTAAGGCTGTGCGTGAAGACCTAGAGAGAGCCAGGACTGAAGCGGCTGCAATTCGCAGGGATATGGAAGCAACACGTAAAGAAATTAACAGTGAATTTACTGCGGCTCGCAGAGAAATCAACCGTGAAGTAGAAACACTAAAGCGTGAAGTTGATAGCAAGATACAAAAAGCCATTGACAATCCATTAGCAAACAAATAATTTTTTTGTAACTAACTATTTATTTTAAAATTACATAACAGATAATTGCAATAATTCCTGCAACTATTATTACTCCGCATACTATATTATAAATGCGTTCGCCGTACATATCATTTCCTAACCAGGTAAAAATCTACCTATTAAACCATTAACTATTTTATCAGATAGGTCATCAGGTAAGAATTTTAAAAAACCTAGGAAGTATAAAGCTACACAGCCGTAAACAAATATCTTTAGGCACATATCAAATGTTTTTTGGTATTCGTTCATCTTCCACACCTGTTGCCTGTTTCGCAGAACTTCATTAGTTCATAACCACCAATAAACATTATGAATAAAATAAATGAAACTGCGCCTATAATTACTGCCCATTCGTTTAACTCTTGTTCTTTTTGCTTACGTGCTCGTTCTTGTGCGTTATGAAGTCTTATATCATTAGCATCGTCTGCATCCATTTCGGCTTGACGAGCTTTGATCTTATTCCAGACATCAATTTTGCCTGTCTGCATGAACAGCATCTTGAGTTCTTCTTCAAAGGCCCTAGCCTGCTCCAGAGCCATTTCGATCTGAAGTGCAGTTCCCATGTTGGAACCTTTCTTGGACTTCTTGGCCTCTATCAATGCTTTGGTTGCTGTACTCTTGGCATCAAACATCTTGCCAATCATGGGCGCAAGAGAGCCAAGATCGTTAGCTACTTGGCTAGCTTTTTTAACCATGCTGATTGCAGATTGTATACCTGCAAGTGCTGTTAGTGGATCAATCATTTTTTCTTTGGCTCCTTATCTGTGGGCGGAAGCCTTGCCCACTCCAGGCACACGACTTTTCTACTGTAAACATCGCCAGTCCAGGACCATCTAACACACTTTGGCTCGTTGGGATTAAACCCAACTAGAAATATGCTTAGAATTAGCTCCATATTCGCTCCTACAAATATATTTACCAAAATGCTTGCGTATAAATACAAGGACTGTTATAATAACAGTTATTGTTGTAATCCCTTCAAAGAGGATGTGTTCAAGACGCGAGTTCGAATCTCGCCAGGTCCACCTAAGTATTTTCGGGAATATAGTTCAATGACAGAACATACTGACTCCGAATCTATAGATATGAGTTTGATTCTCATTATTTCCACCATTTGGTGAGAAAATACTTAGTTGGGCCTGCTCCGGTAATCGATTGGGCAAATAGTTAGAGACGGCAACACGGTAGGCGATGACCGTAAATCAAGCAAAAAACGTAAATGCAAACGCAGATACATTCGAGTATTTCACAGTTGACTTCAACATTTCAGCAATGAATGACGAGCAATTTGAAATGGCAGCCTAAGAAACTGCAACTCCGGGGTAGGACTTACCTTGTAAAATAAACAACCATAGGCTCTTCGGAGCCTATCTTTTTGGCTACATTTCCTATCTTTCTTATCGAAGTTGTGCGCACACGCACATGTTTTGCCGTCAGAACTGTGTATAATATTAGTATAAACCACTAATTAAGTTTATGACTCATATTATTAAAGGAAAATTATGACAACTACAATTACAATCAAAGACAAATCAGTAAACACAACTTACCAAAATGTTACAGGCTTAACAGGCGGCAGCGGAGATGGTGCTACATTTGATGTTACAAAAACTGACGGAACATATTCAGTTGTTCTTGACAGTCTAGCAGCCAGTGCAGGTACAGGTTATGTAGCAGGTGACACAATCACTCTTGCTGGTACTGCACTAGGCGGTACTGTAGCCAACAATCTAATCGTTACTGTAGCCACAGTTGGTACTGCTGGTAAGATTGCTACCTTTGGTGTAGTGGGTACAGGTCGTGCAGGAGATGGCACTGTTGACATTACCGTTGACGTTACTGGCACCACAGGTGTTGACACTTATGCAATGGGTGGTAAAAGCACAGAGTTCACAGTTACTAAAACTGCTGACAATGTAAAGTTAGCCAGCACATTGGTCAGCAACATGGAATTCAATCTTGCTAATCACGAACGTGTTGTATTCACAGACAAAGCCGTTGCCTATGATGCCGCAGGCCGTGCAGGCGATGTATATGCATTGTTAGCAGCCGCACTTGGTACCACAGACGTTACTAAAGCCTACACAGGTATTGGTATTGATCTTGCTGACAAAGGTTGGACAAACAAGCAGTTGGCAGAAGCCCTGTTATCTACAGATGTTTACAAAACAGATGCAGGTGGTGTTAGCAATGAAACATTCATCAAACACGTTTACAAAAACGTATTTGGCACTGATGCTACATTGACACAGGTCACAGACTACACATCATGGATGACCAACAGCAACCTAAGCCAAGCTGATGTTTTAGTTGCTGCCAGTGAGTTGGCTGCGTTTGAAACTACTATTGGGTTGGTTGGTTTAGCAACAACTGGTATTGAGTATACTCCAGTAGTTGGATAATCAAAATTGATTTAATAAAAGGCTCTTCGGGGCCTTTTCTATTATTAATTTTTCCTATTGCCGCTATTAAAAAATATTAGGTAAAACTAATGGAAAACCATTGATTTATAGCGTAAATAAATGTATAATAGTAACATGAACAACAGTGTTCTATTATAGTTTTCAAACACACACAAAGGAGATATTATGAAAACAGTTGGTGATAAATTAACAGCATTCGCAGTCACAGGTGTTAAGCCAGGACAACCAGAAGATGCATTCTATACTATTACAGAAAATAGTTTTGAAGGCAAGTGGAAAGTAATCGTTTACTATCCAAAAGATTTTACATTCGTATGCCCAACAGAGATTGTAGCCTACGACAAATTGGCACAAGACTTTGCTGATCGCGATGCTATCTTATTAACAGGTTCAACAGACAACGAGTTCTGTAAAGTAGCATGGCAAAAAGCACACTCAGATCTACAAAAAATTACACATCACCAGTTCGCTGATACACAGCGTGGTGAGTTGTCATTGATTGAGCAACTTGGTGTAATGTATGCTCCAGCAGGTGCGGCATTACGTGCTACATTCATTGTTGACCCAAGCAATGAAATTCAACACGTTACAGTTAACAACTTGAACGTTGGTCGTAGCCCAGAAGAAACACTTCGTGTTCTTGATGCGCTACAAACTGGCGAACTATGTGCTTGTAACCGCACTGTTGGCGGCGAGACACTATAATGCTAAAATTCTTTAGCCGCACAGCAAATCATAAGTATCCGTTGATGCGTCAACCTGATCAACTGCCCAGATGCTACGAGCTAACAGAACAAGAACGTTTGCAGAGAATCAAAGAGTGGAACAACCGTAATGTTTGGAACACTCCTGAACTTGCTGAAGAAGATGCAAACACTTACTACGGAGCATAACTATGAGTTTTATTGAATCAGTAAAAGGTGCGTTGCCAGACTACGCAAAGGACACTAAGTTAAATCTTGACGCTGTACTTTTGCGTAGTACATTAGATGCGGATGTGGCTATGGGTTGTGCTGTAGCCGCACTCGCCGCAACAGGCAACGGAAAGATCTTATCAGTAATACTTTCTGATGCTCCAGTACACGCAGAGTCAGCAATGACAGCCGCAAGTATTATGGCACAGAACAACGTTTGGTATCCATATGTTGAAATGGCTGATGATGCTAGTCTAAAAGGATTACCAGCACAATTACGTATGAACGCTATTGCGTCACATGGCGGAACAACCAAGGCCAACTTTGAAGCGTTCAGTCTTGCCGCAAGTATTGTTGGCAAGTGTCACTTTTGTGTGAAAGCACATTATGATACACTCAAGGCAGAAGGCTACACTGTAGAAAACCTGCGTGACATTGGCAGAATCGCTTCTGTTATGAATAGTGTTGCCAAAGTGTTAAACAGCTGATTTGTTAAGACTTAAATAAAAGGAACTAAGGTTCCTTTTATTTTGGAGAATAACATGCCACAACGTATTTTAATCATGGGCCTGCCTGGCGCAGGTAAGACTACATTAGCTCAACATATTTTAGAACATCTACAAGATTCGTATAAAGTCAACGAATTATCTTTAACACCACTTACTAAAGTTAAAGTTGGTTGGTTAAACGCTGATGATGTTCGTAAAAAATATAATGACTGGGATTTTAGCACAGAAGGTCGTATCCGTCAAAGTCATCGTATGCGTGAACTAGCAGATTCGATGACAGAATATGATTATATTATCTGTGACTTTGTTGCACCACTTGTTGAAATGCGCAACAACTTTAAAGCAGACTGGACTATTTGGGTTGATACTATTGATAAAGGTCGTTACGAAGATACCAACAAGGCATTTATTCCTCCTGAGGTGTATGATTTTAGAATTACAGAACAGAAAGCAGAAAAGTGGGGAGAGTTTGTTGCCGCACACATTATAGATAATCGCAGACGTCCTGTATTTGATTGGAAAAAAGAAACAGTACAAATGTTAGGCCGTTGGCAGCCGTGGCATGAAGGACATCGTGCCCTATTCGAACGTGCTATTGCTAAGACGGGGCAAGTTGTTATTCAAATTCGTGATTGTCAAGGATGGCAAGGTAGCAACCCTTTTGAGATAGACAAAGTTAAGAACTTTATTAAACGTGATCTTGACATGTTGTATCAAGGGCAATATGAAATACAGGTTGTTCCTAACATTGTAAACATTACCTATGGTCGTGATGTTGGTTATAAAATTGAACAAGAACAGTTTGATAAATCTATAACTGATATCAGTGCTACTAGTATACGTAAAGAACTTGGATTATGATATATTGCATAGATAAGATTAATCAAGAACAAGATATAATTGGCTATCTTACTAACAATGAGATTTTTTCAAATCAGTTAGTACAAGAATCATTAAAAGATTTTTTATTTAAAGAATTCACACTAGATGAATTAGGACTTCCACCTGCTGATAAACTATTAGCAGCCACATTAGCAATTAAAGATAAGGTTGGGTTGCAGGGTTGGGTTACAAATGGCATTGCAAGCCCGACATACAAAGGCTTTAGTTTAACATACAATCCAGATTTCCATGATAAAATGGCTAGTGTTTATCATCAAACTTGGGGATCAAAATTCTTAAAACAAAATTTTGGAAGACAGCGTGGGGTAGCTGCTGTGAAATCGATTAGAAACACCTATTACGATACGTATGCATTTAGAAAAACACCCGATATAGTTGAAGAACATCTAGGTAATCTATTCTCTCATTTTTATTGCCCATTATTACGAAGTAGAGCAGCATTTTCTACATTGAAATATATTCCTAACTTACTCGATAGCTGGCATGTTGACGAACCACCATTTCATATGTTTCGTATAAACATTCCATTACAAACTTCAAAAGAACACGTTTTAGAAATTAAAGGTAACGATGAATACGGAAATTCATTAGTAATGACTGAACATCTTGAAGTGGGGAAAGTATATATATGGAATACTCGCATACCTCATAGGGTTACAGTAACTAAACCTTGTGCCATAGAACGTATACATTTAGTTCTCGGTTTTGGAACTTGGGTCAATTACGACCCAATCAACGATGCATTTTCAAAATCTAAATTACACGGTGTTCCATTAAAGACAATAGTTGATCAACGATTATTCCTTAAAAATATATAATAAATCCGTTGATGAACAGTTATAGTATTGCCATTAATGTTTCCAAATAGCATGTTTGTCGTATTTTTCTAAACTTCGTTTTATTAAATCATTGTGCTTGTCTTGATCAACAGTACCTCTAAGGTAAACAGAAATGCGATTTTCATCTCTCAGTAATTGATGTACACATTCCATAGAGTTTATCAGGTATACTCCGGGGACGCTAGAAACAGAACCATCTATGATTTTTCCAGAATAGTGTATTTTGAGAGCATTAAGGTCTCCCTTTAGTACTAATCGATAACCGGAAGGTTCTGTTTCTAATTGGTTAGTTACAAATTCTTTTGAAAATCGATTCGGAGCATGGTCAACATGCGGGCTAGCTGCGTAAATCTGTTCATTTAGTCTAACGATTTCGATCTGAGAAAATGGTACATTTGATAATAACCATTCTTTTAAATGTTGCCTTGGATAGTCTATACTGTCACGCCACACATAATTAGAACAAAGATATTCCACATTCCAGTATCTGGCCTGTGTAGGACTTTTTTGAGCTGTAACTCCCAGTTCATAAATTCCAAAATTTGGAACTTCGAGATCAATGGGACAGAACAATAGATTCTTGATATCTTTCACAATTATTTTTAAGGACGTATAGGAACTAAAATTTATAGTAGT
>Ga0209353_10000185_pt1 | contig 37975 bp, 32 predicted proteins | sample LauGreSpBDMM15SD_2_FD_187561 | JGI IMG/M metagenome (GOLD analysis project Ga0209353, IMG submission 187561) | Freshwater lake microbial communities from Lake Michigan, USA - Sp13.BD.MM15.SD (SPAdes) (version 2) | ecosystem: Environmental > Aquatic > Freshwater > Lake | place: Lake Michigan... | reverse complement strand
TTTTGGATATATCAAATATATACGTATTTTTAAATCCATTCTGCAATTATTAAATAAGGGAACCTACGGTTCCCTTATGATCCCTCCCTTAATGAGAAAACAAAGAGAGAAAACAAAGAGAGAAAATACATCTTTCAAATATTTTGATAACTTGGAAAAAAAACTTCTATGCAGTCATTTTTAAAAATTCTCCAAATTATTTTCAAATTGTTTTATAAAATTTTCGTCAATTGTTTTTTTCAATTTATTGTTTTCCTTATACTAACTCATCAATTTCCAGTAAAATTTCGGATGGCAATAATACTTGTTGACATGTAATATCCTCCAGGGTTTCCACTTTTATTATCCGGCTCTTGGGCATAGTCAACATTCCACAATTATTATAGTTTATGTGGGTTTGACACGCCACATGTCTGGCCCGAAATGTATTGTCAATGATGTCGATAAAACATGCGCGGAACGATATGATTTTATTGCCACCTGGCATTTGCGAATAAAACAAACACCTTTGGTCCGACCGTATGTTTTTTAATATCTCTGTCATTTTGGTTTTATAAAATTCCAAATATACATTTGATTTTTTTCAATTTTTTAAGAGAACTACGATCCGCTTCGCTTACCCTCCTTTAAGAAAAAACAGAGAGAAAAACGAGAACCTAATTTATTTTGATAAGTTGGAGAATTTTTATTTATGCAGTCATTTTAAAAATTCTCCAACTTATCAAAATATTTTGGAGAATGATTTTCTCTCTTGTTTATTTTACAAAACAGTTAGTTGAGAGAAATGGAATTATACAATGATTTATACTTCTTTTTGAAACTCATTTGCAGACACAACGTAAGATTTCTTTTTTGCAAACCATTTAAGAAGTTATTGATAAATAATTGTAAATGATGAATACGCACACTATGATAACTCGGTCAAAGAGAAAAAACGTGGAACTCGACGTAGCAATAGCAATAGTAGACGTAGCACCAAATCGTTATATATACTTTGTTTTTATAGCATTGCCACTGTACTCTCTCTTTGCAATTGCCCATTATTTTTTGTTAAACAATGTTGGGTACAACACAGCCCCAGCATTATTATATCTATTTAGTGGATCATTTGTATACAAATCGCTTCTTAATCAGGTTAACGTCCAATAATTCGCCGTTTTGTTCTTCCTTGGCCATGCCCATACGTTTTACGCGCCTTTTTCGCAAGCGTGAATGCTTTGCCTCTATGATTGCATCCCTTTTCCAGAATGTTGAAATCAACCGCAGCTGCTTTGCCTGCGGTTAAACTGCTCGCTAAACGGGCGTATCCCCACGATTGTGCGGTCTGGTTGGGGCGGGACCCGGACGAGAAATAGGCGCCCTCGCCTTTCTTTACGATCTGGTTCAATGCGTCGATGGAACACCCGGTCGCCTTCGCCAATTCCTTGCTTGGAACTATTTTCTCTACATTATAAATCTTTTGGGCATTTCCAATATGGTTGGATGGCTTGCTCTTAAATGAAGGAACCTGTTTCCTTGTGAAATACTTTCCCTTTTTGTACTCGGACTGTGATTTCTTCAACATCCGGACCTGTTTTTTGGAATCTTTGGTGGATAAGCCAAATGGTAAATAACGCACGGGGACTTTCATTTATTTATTTGGAGAATTAAAAAGGCCAAAAGTGGTTCTTTTAATAATTATAAAAATGGTATAAGGGGGTCATACATATTCATACAATGTCGTTTCTAAAATCAATCGTAAAAGAAATCAATGTTGCCAAATCAATGATTGATATTCCTGGGTTAAAGGAGGAACGCGATAAACTGCAAAGTGAATTGGAAAAATGTCTTGCCGAAATAGAAAAGGTGAATACGGTCGTTGTAGAATCGGTTCACGTATGTGAGACTGCAACCAATTTTCAAAAATACTGCAAATACTTGAATAGCGAAGACCAGCAAATTGCATTGCAGTTATCTGAAAAATTACAACAATACGTTGGCAATTCGCAACTGAAATTAACCGAACATATGGATAAGCGAGACGCTTTAAACAGTAAGATTGAATTGGTAAATGATAAGCTGAAAAAGGCAAGAACAAATGTTAAGTAGAAGAAGAATTATTATAGTAAAAGGTTAAACAATTTTTACTATATTTTGTAAGGGAAACCTACGGTTAAGGCACCCTATAAGGTTCGTCGCATCTAGCGACGATCCGGAGGGTGCCGACGGTCGGGCTTCGCCCTTTCCCCTATGACCCCTTCCCTTCAGTTGGTTTTTTCATCCGTTGCCTGAATAAAATATCTATAGTAAAAAGTTAAACAATTTTTACTATATTTTGTAATGAGCGAACTAAAAACCATACCCTACACGGCAATTTCATTGTCTGTTATCGGCCGGTTTATTTTTATGTATCTTTTGTACAAGAACAAAAGCACCAACAGTTTGTCTCTGTTGTTTTGCTTATTAAACATTTGTTCGTCTAGTATGTGGGTTTATTACAGCGTTCAGACCCAAGATGTTCCAATGATTTTTCGAAGTTCCACCGAGATTTCTCTGTTGGTCATCTCATCCGTCTACATCATTCGCAATAAAATTGTGGAACAGAAACCACAACAAATAATACCTGGATAAACATTGACATTTATTCATTGACATTTACAACCCTATTTTTCATTTTGTATTCTAGAACATACCGGAATGCCAAATCAAGGAGTCCAAATAATACATTGTTCAATATTAAAATTATATATAAACCATGTTTTGTAAGTTTATCCGACGAATATATCAAAAACCCAAAAACTAATGTTGTATAAACATAGCTACCCGCCAAAAGAATTTCTATTCTATCATAGTTGTTTTTTGAAAACATTAATAAGCCATAATTCAAAAATAATTTGAAAAAATAAAAAAATATCAACATATTCAATTCGGGGTAATTGTTATAATTTGGATAGCTCATGGATAAAGATATACTAATGATATTCGTGATTGAATTGGTTGAAAGGTGAAAGACCAGTATTTTTACGAAATTTGAAATTCGCAATTCGTAAATCCGGTTTGCGTGTTCTATTCTTATCAAATGGTTATTTTGCATTGCAACCATTTGTTGAAATTCTATTTTGTATTTTCCTTTACAATGCGGGCAAAAATTCTTATTTTCTCCAGATTGTAATAATTTGGTTATGCACGGAATATGGTATGCCGAATTTGCGCATTTGCACGGCAACATAACAATTTGGTTCATTTCTAGATCCATCGGTTCCAAACATATCAAACATTCTTTGTCTTTCAAAAAATCCGTGTCCGGTTTTTCAAACTTTTGCAGGGCTTCTTCATCCATTAATAGTATTAGGTGATATCCATCTAATATTATTGTAAAAATATTTACCTTCTCTTCATAGTTTTGTTGAGAGAAACCTTGACTCGCCTCGTCTTCCCCAAATAAACCTTTGCATTTAACCCATAGTACTTGGCCACTTTGGCATCGGTCCATTCTCTGTCCAGCGGCGGCAACGGCACCCATTTCAGCGTGGCTTCGCTAATGTGCTGGTCTATTTTCCGCAAACTCAGCATGTAATTGGCGAAATCGGTTTCCAAATAGGATTTCAATGATTTCGCTTCCTTTTCCGATCCAACTTTGAACCCGAAATAGGTCTGCGACGCGATTTCTTTCGGCGACCCAATAATGATGTTGCCGAATCCGTCGCCTCCTTTCCCCGACCCCTGCGGCGTAAACACTTTCCAGAAATCGTATGCGTTCTTAACGTACTTTTTTAAAACAAACTTTTGTTCGCCTTTTTTCGCAGAGACGTAGCACTTGACAGCATTTGCAGAATTACTGTTGGTAAAGTGTTCAAAGTTGGTGGTGATTCCGAAATGGCCAGTAGAGAGATACAGATCACTTAAACATGGATACTTGATTACCTTATTAATTAATGGATAAGCCTTGGTGTCCGAAACCAAAATGTCGTATTTGTCTAGCTGAATCTTTTGACCTCCATTTAAATCACTCGTGAATTCAGTTAACCCCTCGTGCGATTTGTCTAAATAAAAGTAATTGACACCTCCCTTGATATCAACCTCGGGCCAAATCGTTCTTGAATTATTAATTTGGTGAATGGACACAATGTCTTTGCGCAACAACATGGATTTGCGAAACTCGTCCAGCCCTTTTCCACCCGAAAACCACCGGCTCGGAACCACGAACAATAGTCGCGAACACATTTCGATCGCTTTGACAATGAATTTGGAGTAAAGCGGTTGGTCCGACGTTTCTTTAATCCGCGCCTCATTGTAAGGCGGGTTTCCCACGATGATATCATATTGGGTGGACGCATCGTATTCTAAGAAATCTTTACATGATATATTGGGCTTTGCTTCCGGATCAATCATTGCAAACAACCTTTTCAAAAGAACCACGTTCTTTTTATTGAGCTCGTTCATAAAAAGCATTTTCTCTATGATGTGCCTACTGCGAACCTTATCTCCAATGATTACTTTGTCCAATGATTTCATCAGTCGGTAATAAACCATTATGGGAAAATTGCCAATTCCGCACGCGGGGTCAAACCATTTTAAACCCTTGTCTTTCCAAACGGACGCAGGCAATGCATCCAGCATTTTCTCTACGAAATGAATGGGTGTGAAAACCTCGCCGTAGACGTTTTTCTCGAATTCTTTGGGAACAAGGTTTTTTGTTAAAATATTGACGACCTCTTCATTCATTTTCCCAGATATATATTGCAGAGATATAAAGGAAACCTACGGTTTCCTTTTGAACCTTCCCTTAGGTGGAACTACGTTCCGCTTTGCTGACTCCCTCCTTAAAGTATATTATTAAGAAAAACTCTGCTTTGCTTAATATAAGGTTATCTATTTAGTATGGGATTAAAAGGGAACGACGAGTTCCCTTTAGGGAGGGTTCATAAGGGGTAAGCTAAGCGAAATCCGTAGGTTCCCTTAGCTTATCCTGTATTTCTTCCACTTTCAATCCAACACTACTTCTAATTCCGTTTACGTAATCCATATCTACCAAATCAGGGTGCACATACCAGTCTTCAAATGGACAATGTCTCCCCTCATAAAAAACTGCAACATCTGGAAAAACCAATTCGTATCCTCTTTTTTTAAATATCTCTCTGGATATTTCACGAGTATTGAAAAAATTGCCTGTGTAAATATCGTGTTCAAATGTAATCGTGGCAAATTTGTACTTGTCAAAACAAGTATTGTCCAATAGGAGAAGCGTGTCCAATGTAGATTTGTTATTAACATCTAAATCAATCTGCAAATAATCAATGTTGGATGGAAACTGATTCTCGTCTAATATACCTCTATAATCTACTAAACGCGCATCTCCAATCCTATAAATTGAATTCGGTCGCAAATCCTTATATAGTTGTTCAAATGAATGGTCATATTCAATCATTAATCCTTTCCAATTAAATTTGAATTCCATCAAATAGGTATTGTTTCCAGCGATTGGATGGTTTGACCCAATTTCAACGAATGTCCCATTTGTTTTATTTTTTAAAACCCGGATTGCAAATAAATCCTGTAATGCCTGACTCATTTTATACAAATACATAAATATTGTTTATGTATTTGTTTGATTACTTATTATTAAGGGAACCTACGGATACCGCTTCGCTTATCCATTTACTTATTTTTATTTTTAAATTCCGCCCACGACATTTTGACCGGCTCCACAAACGTGGGCGCCTCGGACTCGTGCAACTTATCTAAATTGTCCCCCCGACGCATCGCGCTGTCCACATACATCTCTTTCAAAATGGTTCCAACTTTGACCGACGCATCATACTGGTCAATAACCCCCTCCTCAATCTGCTTCAAAATAAAAATAAATTTCACCATCATCTCCATATTGAGCTCATCCTTGACAACCTTATTGAAAATATCTGTGTAGTGGTTGTAGAGAAAAGGAACCGTGTTGCGACACAGCTCATTGTACCCCATTTCGTCAATCATTCGCATATTGGGGTGCTTCTTCCGAAGCTCGCACAACTTTCCAATATCCTCCAAAATGCTCTCACTGTGTTTCAGATCACGAATACGGTCGGTGTTATTCACATAATCGTCGCTCTCCATCAGAGCCTTCATATCCAACCCTTGTACAAACGAATTCATTGTATATATTGTTTTAAGCAATTGTTTATGTTCTTTTGCAGATTTTTATTATTTGTTGGGATACACCCGATAAGAATTTACACCCGATAAGAATTTACACCCGATAAGAATTTACACCCGATAAATAATATATAAAAAATATATATCTCTACGATGTCGTCTACAATTCAACCTATAAAATACATATTTGATTTATCCATACGAGACAATTTATGGAAAGACTCAATTGTTGCCATAATACTGTTTAGCATTACCATGTTATCAATCGCCCAATTGGGCAAATTCTTTGAAGTGAAAAACAACTGGCAACGAATGCGATGCAGACCCGAAGTTATGACATTTGCATGGTTGTACGGCAAAAAAGTGGCCAACAACATGGAGTATTGTTTGGAAAATGCGGGAAAACAGATAAAACAAAGCAATATTGTGGCGCCCACCATCAATGCAATCAACGATGGATACAACGATTTAAATACCAAAATTAATAAAGCAACAACTGATGTAACAGCACTAAAAACTACAATCAATGGTTCGGGCCTGTCAATGAATAATATAAATAAAAATTTGGCAACAAACCTTCAGGAAAACATTTTACGATTTAAGGAAGGTATGCAAAAAGTAATTGCGGGTTTAGTTATCCAAAATCAGATAAGCAATGGTGTTTTGAAAACAACCAGCAGTACTAAAACATTAACCGACAGTTTGAACGCTGCCCTTAAGAATATACCGGCGACGACAGTAGCCAAATAAAAAATAATGAATTATTATATGCCCGAAAGTATTGTTATTAATTATTGGGGGTTGAATCAGGTATATGTTATTATTGCGTCATTCATATTTATTGGATTTCTTATTTTGTATGCTTGGTTGTTCATTCATTTGCAAATCAAAGTGTCCAAAGAGTTGAACACCAATTGCCAAAACCCGATTGCAATTTATTTTGACAAGGCAAATAGAGACCGATGTTTAACTAAAAAAATCACGAAAAGCAATGAATTGTATGGTGCTAAAAAATCATTTAATACAAAAGTGGACGTCGCTAAGAAAAATATAGCCAAACTTAATAAAACAATACAGGAAGTTAATAATTATTATGATTCTTTGAATAGTAAGGAATCACCCGAAATTAACCGAGCCACCAGTGTTTTATCATCTTTACAAAATTGGTATAATAGCGTAAAAATGTATGTTGATGGTACTAAAAAAACATTAGACACGGTGGTTTCCGACTTTGAAACAAGCGTGAATACCAATGTGCAATTGGCCGTGGATGTTGGAAATAATTTAGTGTATAATTTGTCAGCCAATAAGTATACATCTGATTGGAAAGACAAACGACAAAAAATGGTGGATAGTTATGATAAAATAAAGAGTTATTTGGACAATGAAAATAGCAAAGTCCATTTAGATAAAATAAACCAAAATTCTGTCAATCCGGTATCATTAAAAGATTTGCCCAATGACGCAAGAACCGGACCTTAGTAAACCCTTTCATTCTTTGTCGGTATAAATATTTGTCGGTATAAATATTTGTCGGTATAAATATTTGTTGGTATAAATATTTGTCGGTATAAATATTTGCCGATATAAATATTTGCCGATATATAATTTTATCTGCGTATTAAATATAAAGATGGATACCAGAATATTAAGCATTATTGGATTACTTTTAGTCATTTTCATTGCGGCAATGTTGGCAAATAACGGTGTTGTCGGATATTCTTCTGCGAAATCATTGAAAGAGTATCCTTACGAAGGATTTGCTGAAATCCAAGATATGATTAAGGCGAGAGATGAGAAGACACAATATTCTCCGGCAGAGGCATTTAATGTAAAGGGCGTGGTTAATTCTCTTAACCCATTTAATAAAGAGGCCTTTGGATCAATGAGTTCGCCCACCAGCCTTGAATCAACCCCTAAGGATGAAAGCCCCGCCATAAAAGTGGCCGGGTTCACCGGCCTGCAATCTGGCGCGTATGGCGATGAGAAAATCATTGGATTTATGTACAACAATGATTCCAACACTACCTGCAAACCCTTTGGATACACAAATTCCAAGGGAAATATTTGCTTGAGCGAGGGAGACATTAAGTTGCTGACGACTCGAGGTGGAAATGCTTTAGGCGCATCGGACCAGATCGGTAAGTAGAAGGGGAACTACGTTCCCCTAAGGCGAAGCCGACGGCTTATTGACCCCTCCTTACAATGAAGTTTTTTTTTATTTTATATAAAAAAAGGACATGTGTCCTATTTTTTATGTGATTTAAGTTAATTTAATTATATATTTAAGCGGTGAGTTCGTCTGCATGCTTCTTTACCCTTTAGCTTCGTTGACAACACCATTAGCCAGTTTAAGCGCTTTTTATTCTTCTATACCCAATCCGGAGGCGCCGGAACCCAGGTGGGGGTAGGACGAGAATCGTCATCGTCATCAGCTTTTGTCTTCTTCTTATGAGCTCTGGGTTTCTTAGTCTTCGGGGGATTCATGATTTGTTTGCGCAAATCATTAATTGTCTTGGCTTGATCACCATTTTCAACGACATCATTGACCGATGATATAATCTCGTCAATCGATTTGTCCAAAAACAGTTTCTGGACAACATTCTCTTCGTTAGAACCGAGGACAAACAGGGCAAACTTCAAATAGCCCATAGTCTTTCGGGGGATGGTCTTCTTAACGATGGTCTTCTTAACGATGGTCTTCTTATCGGGGTTCATTTTATTTAGTATCTTTAATCTGATTGTGTTTTTACAACTGGTTTTATGTGTATAAAAAAGCAAAAAAAGATTTCAATTTTACGAAAATCTGGGCGCCCACATTGAAAAACACGATAGAGAAGGATATGTATATAAACCAAAACAACCAAAAAATAATATAATCAATCCCAAAACAATCAAAAAATAATATAATCAATCCCAAAACAAAAGGGAAGGGGTCGTAGGGGAAACCGTAGGTTTCCCTACTTTACATGTACATACTGTTCAACACACTCAATCGCACACACTCTTCCACTTTCACCAAAGTATCCACATCCTTTCTCGTCAATGTGTAAGGAAACGACACCTTAAGTCCCATATCTGTCTCAAAGATTCCAGTTGCATCCGGCTTCACGAGTCTGTACAAATTCAGCTTGGTATGTATGATTTCCAATGTTCGCTTCAAATTACGCACACCTTCTTCACCCTTCGCCTGATTCGAAATAATGTGCGACAAAACCTCGTCGGATATCATAATATCGTCAGGTCCGAACCCGACCTGTTCGCGAATCTTAGGCAACATGTAGTTTCGTGCAATCGTGAGCTTCTCCTTCAAATCGTATCCCTTCGTCACAATTCGGTACATGCGGTCCTTCAAAATCGGATTCACCATATTCTCGTCATTATAACTGAAAATGAACAAACACTTGCTCAAATCCAAATCAATCTCCGAGAAATACTTGTCGTGGAACTGGCTGTTCTGCGACGTGTCTGTCAAATGAGTCAAAATTCCAATGATTTCTTGCCCCCTCGGCGTATCGCTCACCTTGTCCAACTCGTCAAAGTAAATGACCGGGTTCATGCACTTGCTTTCGGTCAAAATTTGCACGATTTTGCCCCAGGTACTGCCTTCATATGTGTAGGAATGACCTTCCAAAAAACTGCTGTCGCCGCAACCACCGAGCGCAATGAACGAAAACTCGCGCCCCAAAATCTTGCTGATTCCGTCCTTTACGAGCGATGTCTTGCCGGTTCCGGGAGGTCCGTGGATAGCAATGGCCGTACCCATTGATCCAGGATTGGAAATCCACTGTCCAACCATCTGCATAATTTGCATCTTTGCGGAATTTAAACCAAATACGCAGGTGTCCAGCTGTTTCTTTGCATTGATTACATACTCGCTGCACTTGTCGATACCATCGTTGATATTAATTGACAGGTGTTTATATACTCCAAAAGGTATGCGCATGAAGTTGTCTACCCAGTTTTTGAGCTTGAAATACTCGGCCTCGCCGGGCTCCATCATCGCCAACTGGTTTAAACGCTGAATCGCAATTGCCTTGAACTTTGGCGGCATATTGGACTGCAACAATGACAAACGATATGGCTTCTCCACAAACATAAACTTGTTGATATCGTTCAAATCGTTCATAATCTTCAGTTGCTCCTTGTTGGACAACTTCTTCTTGAAATATCCAAACTCGTCCACCATTTCGTTGCTGTCCGCGTAATTAATCAAATCTTCGTAAATCTTGGCGTTCTTCGTTCGCGCGTTCTTGATAAGCTTCACAATCGAATTTTCGCACTGCTTCAAAGCTTTTCGGATAATGTGGTTGTTTGGGTTTGATTTCAACTTATCCACCAAAATCTTTTTGAGCTCAATGATTTCCTGGTACTTTTCTCCAATATCAACCACCTCGGACATAGTATCGCTGGCATCGTCTTTGACCTTCTTCTTTTCGGGCTTTGGTGCTTTGATGATTGCGGATTCGGACAATGATTGTTGAGAAGTTGATGGTGTCAATGGAACGAAAGTTTCCTTCATGAAGGTCATTTCATCATCGGAACCATATTCGTCATTGGACAAATTGGACTGGACCTTGTTTTTAACCGGCTGGCCACCAATGGTGATATTGATGTTGAAATTCTTGTCTTCTTCTTCGTCGTCGTCATCATCGTCATCATCCTCGTCCTCTAAATCAATGTCTTCATCATCGTCAATGTCTTCATATATGGTCTCTTCGTCATCCTCTTCCTCTTCTTCATCCGACTCGTATTTTCTGGATTTCTTTTTGGGCTTTTCTTCCTCTTCTGATTCAGATTCGTATTTTCTGGATTTTTTGCTCTTCTTTTTGGGCTTTTCTTCTTCTTCGGATTCAGATTCATATTTTCTGGATTTTGTGTGCTTCTTCTTGGATTTTTCGTCTTTCTTCTTCTTGTCTTCCTTTACTTTTTCAGAAATGTACTTTGAGGGAAATAGGGTCTGCAAAGTCCGGTGGAGTTCCAACATTTCGGAATCTTCGGAAACGTCGTCGTCGTCAAATGTTTTCTTGGATTTTTTAGACGGACTTTTTCTGGACTTGGGGGTCTCGATTTCACTGCTATCGTATGTCTCGGAGTCGGAATCGGAAACATAAGTCGAATCGCTGGATTCACTGTCCGAATCGGAATCGGGCCTGTTCTTCTTGTACTTCTTGTTCTTAATTTCGGTCTTGGATCTGGGCATTTTGTTAATAATCTTAGTTTGGGTTTTGTTTATAAATTTGTTTATAAAAAATATATTTTTTTCAATTTTATGATTTTGCAGAAAAAATGTTTTTCTAAGAAATTGTTTTTTTAAGAAAATGTTTTTCTAAGAAATTGTTTTTCTAAGAATCCATAAAATTGATTTATATTCTACATTCTTTATGAAAGCATATAAAAAATACCCTATATAATATATAGCAACTATTCAAAATGTCAGGAAACAAACAAGTATCAAACGCAGTGTTCAAGAACCCTTCCAGAATCATTGGGATTCAGTTTGGGATGTCTTCACCCGAAGAGATACGCAAAGCCGGAGTTGTAGAAGTTGTCTCAAAGGATACGTACGTTGGAAACAAAGAAGTCCCTGGCGGATTGTTCGATCCCCGAATGGGTGTTCTCGGACCCGGTTCCATTTGTCCGACCGACGGTTTAACATACATTCAGACGCCCGGCTACTTTGGATACATTGAAATGGCGCGACCCGTCTTCTTCATCCAACACATCAAGGAGATTATGAAGATTCTCAAGTGTGTCTGTTTCAAGTGTAGCAAGTTGTTGATTAACAAGGACGAACATAAACATGTATCTGACCTGAAATCATCCGCACGATGGGATTACGTGTACCCATTGTGTCAAAAAATAAAGCGTTGCGGCGAGGCAACCGAGTCTGGCTGTGGCTGCAAACAGCCAGACAAAATTAAGCTCGAAGGAATGGCAACAATTAACGCCATTTGGGAAAATTTGGTAAGTGATACCGGCGAAAAGGAAAACGTCGTTATGAAATTGTCCGCAGAAATCGTGTTGAAGATTTTCAAGCGAATTACGGACGAGGACGTGGAGTTTATGGGATTTAGTGCAACCTGGTCAAGGCCCGACTGGATGGTTTGTCAGGTGTTGCCGGTTGCGCCACCGTCTGTGCGCCCCTCCGTGAAAATGGACGCCAATCAGCGCTCAGAGGACGATTTGACTCATATTTACGGCCATATCATCAAGACCAATAAGGATTTGGCTGACCGAATCAACAGCAACAACACTTCGCCTCACATAATCGACAATTTAACCGCGGTTTTGCAGTATTTTGTTGCGATGATTGTGAATAACAAGGTGAAAGGTGCTGTTCCAATGGCGCAGAGAACCGGTCGTCCGTTGCAGTGCATTACGGGGCGTCTAAATTCCAAGAACGGCCGTATCCGTGGAAATCTGATGGGTAAGCGCGTGGATTTCAGTGCGCGTTCGGTTATTACTGGCGACCCCAATTTGTCGGCGAGACAGCTGGGTGTGCCAATGAAGGTGGCGATGTGTTTGACAAAGCCAGTGGTCGTGAATGACCGAAATAAAAATTTCTTAACTAAACTGGTCCAAAACGGGCCAGAGAAGTACCCCGGTGCAAAGAATCTGGAGAAGAGGGACGGATCCAATGTGTCGCTGAGATACGTTGACCGCGATTCCATCCGATTGGAAAACGGCGACATTGTTCATCGACATATGATGGACGGCGACGCGGTGCTTTTCAATCGTCAGCCCAGTTTGCACAGGATGAGTATGATGTGTCATATCGTGAAAGTGATGAAACGTGGAGATACGTTTCGGATGAACGTGTGCGATAAACCTTTGTGTCGCAAACAGGAGGCGTTAAAAGCGTGCAACCTCCTAGTGTCTTATGCCAAAAAGGCTTAAGATGCAACATTGCCAAATTGACGGGAAGTTCCTTAGAGTCTTCACTACCACCCCTATGCGGAAACGTACAGGGGGATCTCGGTTAACAACCGAACCCGACGGTAATAAAGTGAAGAATTGGATAATCCGCAGCCATGCCCCTAAACTCGCTATGATAGAGCACGGGGAAGGTTCAACGACTAAACGACAGTGGTTCATAAATGAAGGCCTAATCAGCCTGATATGGAATAAGATATAGTCTACTCCCTACAGAAATGTAGGGTATAATGTAGGTCAGACAAAGCCCTACAATGCGGATCGACCATAGTGTCATCAAGGTTCGCAACAGGAGGCGTTAAAAGCGTGATACCTCCTAGTGAGTAAATTTATAGAGGCAAATAGAATAAATAAAATAGTATAAATACAATATAGTTAATAGAATAAATAAAATAGTATAAATACAATATAGTTAATAGAATAAGATGGAAGCAGATACAAAACCAAAAACAAAAACGTGTTCAAAGTGTGATGGAATAAAAGAAGTTGAGTCGTTTATACAAAATAAAAATGTTTGTAAAGAATGTCGCAACGAATACACAAGAACAAGATATAATAATGTTGAAATAGACATTAATAAAATGGTGGAGTGTAATAGTTGTCATATAGAAATGCCAAGTAGTGAAATCGTGAAAAATAGAACAGTTTGTAAAAAATGCAATAATGAAAAAAGACGAAACAAATACGCAACCGATGACGAATTGCGCAAAAAGTTAATTGAAGATGCAACAACTTTTAAGCAAAAACGTCTGACTGAGCGCAATAAAGTTAAACAAGAAGAACTTGAAAACCTGGAACAAAAAATTGGTAAAGAAAATACAATATGCAAATATTGCAAAGAAGTAAAACCAAAAACAAGGTTTAGGTTTAATCGTTTGAAATGCGCTGATTGTGAACGCGAAGAACCGTTAGAAAAGTTTAAACGGTCAGTTCGTTGTAGAATTTATATTGCATTGAATAAAAAGAAAAACAAACATACGATTGAATATCTGGGTTGTAATTCGGAAGAATATTTAAAATGGCTTGAATATAACAGTTCAAACTATACATTAAATAATCGTGGAAAAGACTGGCACATTGACCACGTCATTCCTTTATCCAAATTCAATCTGGATAATGAAAACGAACAAAAACTTGCATTTAATTGGAGAAATACAACTGCACTATCACCAAAAGAAAACCTGGAAAAAAATAATAAAATAATACCATCACAAATAGAAAACCATCTTAATAAATTAACAATATACCATACAGAAAATAATATAGAAATGCCTCAAGAATATATAAATTTACTTGCAAAACACCTTGTTGCGGGAATCCCCTAAAGTTATCACTACCACCTTTGTTATGGAAACAGACAAAGGGATCTCGGTTAATCGCCGAACCCGACGGTAATAATGTGATAAATGATAATTCAAAATGAATTTGAAATGGGCAATCCGCAGTGTTACTTCCTAATGTCGCTATGATAGACTACGGAAGGCACTCAGAGACTGAACGGGTGTTGGTTCACAATGATGGTCTAATCAACCAGAGTGAGCTTAAGATACAGTCCGGCCACTGCAGAAATGCAGTGGAATTGCCGTTTGATGGCGACGAAATGAATATGCATATGCCCCAAAACGAACTGTCCGAGTCCGAGTTGCGAAACTTGGCGGCGATTCCCTACCAGATAATAAGTCCTTCCAGCAACGCCCCGATCATTGGTATTTACCAGGATTCGATGTTGGGGTCGTACCAATTCACGAGAGAAGGCGTTGATTTTAATCCAAGACAGGCGATGAACCTGTTGATGGGATATGGCAACGTAGATATGAAGGAATTGAGAAGTAAGAAGCGAATCACTAGCTTCGACATATTATCGCAAATAACCCCCCCAATTTCATTAAAATACAAAACAAAATTATTCGAGGACGGCGAAGACGCCTCGATATCCAACAATGTCCTCGAAATTGCAAATGGAAAATACTTAAGAGGCCAGGCAGACAAAGGCGTCTTCGGTTCGGGCACAAAAGGTGTTCTGAACCGAATTTGCAACGATTTCGGAAACATGGCGTGCTCCAATTACATTGACGATTTACAGCAAGTAATAACAGAGTATATGAAGACCAGCGCCTACAGTGTCGGTATCAGCGATTTGATATCTGACCGCAAAACAACCGATCAGGTTTTGCACGTGATTTCGTCGAAGATGAACGACGTGAAGGAAATAACAGACAAGGTCCATCTCGGAATACTGGAAAACAATTCGGGCAAGACGAACGCGCAAGAATTTGAAATCCAAATCGGCAATGTTTTGAACAATGCAACCAGCGAAACTGGTAAAATTGGTGTCAAAAGTTTAGACGCCAGCAACCGATTCGTAAAGATTGTCAAATCGGGTTCCAAGGGTTCTATGTTGAACATTTCCCAGATGATTTCGTGTCTGGGTCAGCAAAGTATTGACGGAAAGCGAGTTCCCTACGGATTTGACAACCGAACTTTGCCCCATTTCAGCAAATACGACGACTCGCCGGAAGCGCGCGGTTTCGTAAAGAACTCGTACATTTCGGGATTGACTGCACCCGAATTGTTCTTCCACGCGATGGGTGGTCGTATGGGTTTGATTGACACCGCAGTCAAGACGTCCCAAACCGGATACATTCAGCGTCGTCTGGTGAAGGGCTTAGAGGATTTGAAGGTCGAGTATGACGGAACCGTTCGCAACAATATGGGGAAAATCGTCCAGTTCACCTATGGCGACGACGGCGCGGAAACAACGCGCGTTGAAAACCAGAGCATTTCGCTGGTCAATATGTCGATTGAGGACATTTATATGTACTACGACCTAATTGGTTTGAACGACGGCGAAAACAAAGATTTGTTGAATATTTACACATCCGATGCACTAAAGCGATTCCGAAAACAGCGCGACGAAACCAAAACGTTGTGTGTGAAACGCATCGAAAATTTGATAGAGTATCGCGACGAATTGGTCGATAAGGTATTCAAGTTCAAGAATGAAAACTCCATTAAAGCGCCCATTGCATTCCAGCACATCATTCAAAATATCCAGGGACAGCTCAACCTAACTTCAAACAACGCGGTAGATATAACTCCGCTGGAATTCATTGAGATATGCGACACGACTTTTGGAAAGTTGAAGCGAATGTTTACCGGGGTGACCCGGTTGTTCGAAATCCTGTTTTACTTCAATTTGTCGCCCAAGGAGATATTAATCAAGAAGAGATTCAATCAACAGGCGATTACATTATTGATGGAGCATATCATTTTGAACTACAAGAAATCCATTGTGCATCCAGGTGAAATGGTCGGTGTTATTGCGGGTCAATCCATTGGTGAACCCACTACACAGCTGACACTCAACTCGTTCGTATACGAGACAGAGATTTTGGTAAGAAACTCGGGGGGCGAAATCAAATGTGTTCAAATCGGCGACTTCACCAAATGGGGAATTGCATCATCCCGCAAATTGGACTACATGGAAAACAAGGACACCACGTATGCCGAGTTGTCCGAGTACTACGAAGTGCCCAGTGCAACCGAAGATGGCGAAACCGTATGGCGAAGAATTGAGGCGGTCACAAAGCATCCAGTAATTAACGAAGATGGAACAAACACCATGTTGAAAGTTATTACCAAGGGATGCAGAGAATTGATTGCAACTAAGGCCAAATCATTCTTAAAATTGGTTGACGGGAAAATTGTAGGAATTGAAGGCAAGGATTTGAAAGTCGGCGATTACTTACCGGTTTCTAAGAAAGCGCTTAAATATACGGAGAAGGCACATGGTATTGATTCAGAATCAAAAACAATTAATTTAGATTATAATTTTGGATACAATAGTGGTGCGAGATGCGCCACTATAAATGAAGAAGTTTCCGACCAAATTGTGTTTTCAAACTACCAATGCATTTTGGGGTTTTTGGATGCATTCATTGATGAAAACAATTGTGTAAATATAATTGAAAACTATATTGAAATACCATCTGTTTCACATAAATTATTAACAAGTGTTCAATTAATGATGAAGAATTTGGGTGTCATTTCACAGATAAATTGCGATTCATTGAATAACTATACTTTAACTGTTTCCAATGGTCAAACTAATAAACTGACACAAATGCTTAAAACAAAACATTCCCAACTTCTCGGACAATCTTTTAAGTATGATTATTGCAAAGCGGACTTAACAATTCCCAATGAAGTCAATGGCGAATTGATTATGGAATTGAGAGATGGTCGATGCGCGGATTTGGAGTTTGACAAAATCGTGTCTATTGAGGAGGTTTCAAATACCACCGAGTACGCATACGATTTAACGGTAGAGGACACACGCAACTTTGATTGCATGAATGGCTTATGTGTAAGGGACACTTTCCATTTATCTGGCGTTGCAACAAAGTCCAACGTAACACGTGGTGTGCCGAGAATTGAAGAAATCTTAAGATTAACACGAAACCCCGACAAACCCTCCGCCACAGTTTTCTTAAAACCTGCCGACCAATATGAGAAGGACCGCGCCACCAATTACTGCAATATGATACAACACACCAAATTGGTGGATGTCGTGAAATCCGTCGAAATCTGTTTTGACCCGGACGACAAGAACACCAAATTAATACAGGACGAAGACCTGATTGAACAGTTCTACGAATTTGAGAAACTGATTGAGGAGTGCAACGGCGAAGAAGTCGCGGCCGAAACGCCCAAATCCAAATGGATCATTCGCATTGAAATTGACCCGGAAACTTTGCTGGAGAAGAATATCACAATGGACGACGTCCATTACGCAATCAAACAAAGCCACGGCACCGACGTCAATTGTATATTCTCCGATATGAATTCCAGCAATCTGGTGTTCAGAATCCGATTAAATTCGGACATATTCAATAAGGGAAAGAAGAATGGCGCGGCAAAATCACTCGACCAGTCGGATGCGATCTATTTGCTTAAGAATTTCCAGGATAACATTTTGAACAACATTGTTCTTCGCGGCGTAAACGGAATCACCAATGTGAACCCGCGACTACTGAAGAACATCGTCGACAAAGAAGACAGTAAATACGTCGCCAAAGACACGTGGATTTTAGACACAACCGGTTCCAACCTCATTGATTTGTTTGCACTCGATTTCATCGATTACACGCGAACCTATAGCAACGACATTCGCGAAATCTATAACTGTCTCGGAATTGAGGCGGCGCGTCAAAACATTTTGAACGAGTTCAATGAAGTTATGGAGGCGAGTGATGCATACGTGAATTATCACCATTTGAGTATTTTGTGCGACCGAATGACGGTGAAGGCCGAAATGGTTCCGATGTTCCGTTCGGGAATCATGAATGACGACATTGGACCCATTTCAAAAGGCACCTATGAGATGCACACCGAAGTGTTCTTAGATGCGAGCAGACACGGTGATTTTGACCAGATGCGCGGTGTTTCGGCGAATGTTATGTGCGGACAACCAGGATATTATGGAACCAATTCGTTCAGTCTGTTGTTGGATTTGAAAGCAATGTCGGAGCTTACCGATACTGATGTGGTCGAAGAACATAGTATTAGTGAACACTTTATGAATATGCAAAAGGATGAGGTTAAGTGCAATATGAAGAAGATTGACATTGATAACAATGTTGCGAATATTCAGATGCAAGATGTGGGGGCGTGTGCCGAAGATGGATACGAACTCTTTTAAGGAAACCTACGGTTTCCTTATGATCCTTCCCTTTAAATGACCCTCCTTATGATCCTTCCCTTTAAAGGACCCTCCTTATGTTGATTATTCTTTACTATAAAATAAAAATTATTTTATAATATTTTTTATTTTTATTTGTGGAGCCCCTACTTTTTTTGCAAACGGCTTAAACACTTTTGCCCATTATATCCAATGCATTCGCGAACTGCTATTTTCAACAAATTATTAAAAAATGACCCAACTTATGTTAATGTCCGTGATCAAAAAAATATTATGAAAACGGTTATATTGTTAAGGCCTTTAAACCACGAAATCCGGATGAAATACCGCAAATTTTTGATAATGGAGGACAAAACACCCTTTTACAAAGCCCAGCGCCACTATCATATTTTGGTAAGGTTTATCCAAAGGTGCAAAGTTCGGAAAGCCAAGACTTTTGACATTGACTGCGATTTGCGGATGGCGCCATTTCATCCAACAACCAAAATTGAGTTGATTGAAAACCGGCAAATCTACCCGTTCAACATTCACGATTTGATAAACGTGATTAAAACGACTCTGCTCCAGCAAAACTATTTGTTTATAAAACCCCAGTATCCCAAAAATCCATACACAAACCTGAATTTTAGAGTAAACAATTTATACAACATTTACATAAAGTGTTTAGAACTTAAACTGCGCATTCCGCTCGTAATAACCTATTTTGCGGAATCCGATTTCAACATGGATACGTTTTTGGAAAAACACAAACACGTGCTTTCGGAATGGGCGATAGACACTTACCTCTCCAAAGACGCAACAATTACAGAAAATATCATTGAAGACATTTACGATATGTGTTATACAAATAATATCAAGATTCACAGCGAATTTCCAAAGGATGAAGTGTATTCGATTTTCCGCCCATATTTGAAATATCACTACAACAAAAAAAACGTCTCTCCATTACTGGAGTGTTTTGAATTGTACAATCCTTTTTTTGGGAGAAAATGCCAGTTGTCCAACGGTGAAATTTGGTTTGACAATCGGCATCTGCCCTTTCAAGAAATAAAGGACGGAATTTTCAAAACGGTCCATAACACGAAAATGTTCAATCTGTTGAACTCCAGCAAGTACAAATACAAAGACATTTATTGCATCAGTTTGCAACCAATCGCCCATTCAATTTATTATGCATATGAAGAAGAAGAAGAAGAAAGAATCGTTGATGACGATGACGACGAGTATGATCCATAATTATTTGGTTCTTTTGTTCAGGTACTCTTCGAGAGAAAATGCTTTATCCTGTTCAAATACATCGTGGATACGTTGATCCAAATCGTTCAGTTCGGTTCGGAAAAACTGTTTTTGGATTAACACGTGGCTTGAAATTTTAGGTTTATCGCGAATTTCCGAAACGGATTCGAAAAAGAAGAACCGGCTATCTGGGCCTTTATCGGCGCCTAAGATTATCCACGAATTGTTGAAACCCGTGTTTTTAATAGAACCCAGGTCCGCAATATAATCTTTTTCTCCAACTTTTTCGCCCTGAATAATCAACACATCGTGCAATACATTTTTGGAGGAAAACAAAATAATCGGGACATTGTATTTTTGCGCAAAAACCCAGAGGTCCAATGTCGTCATAAAATACCCCTCGCCTTTCACAATGGTTTCAAAGTCCATTTTCGACTTAAATAATGCGCGTTTTCCCTGTTTTGATAAAAGATAGATGATTTTTTCTTTATGTTTTCCAATGTATTCGGAATATGCAGTGTATATCATTTCCTTCAATTCTTGTATGCCATAGATTTTATTATTCATTTGTTTCATAATATAAATCAATGGCTCAAAACTGCACTCGGCCGTGTCTTTAAAGACAATTTTCATCGTATTTGCGGGGAATACATTATTTCCCCAGTACTGTTGTTTTGTTTGGTCTCTGAACTTTTCTACGATTGAACACCCAACAACCGCGACTGGAGCCGCTTTTTCAACTACCGGTTTCTGCAACTCGACCATTCTCGGCAAATACAAATGTGTTTTGGCCATATCGTAGGGTATTCCATTGATTGCATTGAATGGGCGGTACTCGTTGGTGTCTTTATTTATCATATCGTCAAAATAATCATTGGCCGAGAGTACCGATTCGCTAATGATATACTCGTCGGCATTAATTTTGTACTCCGCGTTTCCAATATTTAAAAACTGGTTCGCATTGAGAACAAAATTTTGGATTCTTCCATAACGAACAATTTCGTCTGCAACGCGATACGAATACAGGACAGAATTGTCCTTTTTGGAAACCAGGTTTTTTTTCGGAACGGCCAGCGTGCATCCGTCTACGTACAATCCGCTGTTTTCGTCTTTACCGCATTTATACGAAATGTTGGACATGACAGATTCCGACATTTTGGTATATACAACAACGTCTTCGGTAAAATTCGCGATTAACGTTTTAACTTTTTCCAATTTTTCTCTGTATGAAAAATCGGGATCATCAATCACATCAACAACCTCTTTTCGTTTATCGGTGTCTTCCAATAACGATTTTATTGTTGCGCGATACACTGCAAAAAAATTACTTTCCAGCATAATATTGCGAACGATGCGAATTCTTTCTGGGTCTTCGGTTTTCGATTTGTCAATGGCCAATTCGATTTCGTACGGATTTTGTTTTGGCCCGGCAATTCTTCGTTGGCTTAAACCGTCGTTTTCGCTCACCTCTTTTGGTTCACTGAATTTAATGAATTGATTCGTTTCGGTCAATACTCCAACCACCAAACCTTTGTCCATCATTTTTACCACGGGTTCGCAGAGAATCTGGGGATTGACTGTTTTCAACTCCATCAATTCGTCGAGCGTGGTTTCGTAGTCCGACCACAACGCATGCTCGTCCATATACACGATTGGGTAATCATATTGCTCCGATGGTTCGCAGGGTATTACCATGTGATTATTGGACGGCGTTTTCACCCACAATGCAATGGTTCGTTCCTGATAATTCAACACCTGTTTTGCAATTGTGTACCCTTTGGTTTCGCCGATTTGCGCAACCAAATCATTTAATTCCATCGGGGGTTTAAAGGTGTATTCGCGCACGTCTTTTCGCGACGTTTCGCAATTTTGGTTGAGCGTATTATCCAGTTGGTTGAGTAATTTATGGATATTCGGGATTTTTGCGGTGGTGAACAAATTAAAATAGGGTTTGGGGGATTTTATCTTTTTGGTTTTTTCGTCTTTGTTCGCCAAATAAACGGGTTCGTATCGCGCGCCATTGTTAATTAAGAAAATAGTGTCGCGGTTCTTGTCGAATCGGGTTTTTACATAAGACGTCGATGGGCAAACCAGATCAACTTTGTCCGTTATATCGTTGTTGACAATTTCCATGATAACCATGTTCAGTCCGGATTCAAACAATTGTTTGTTCGGAGTGGAAATGATGTTCCACAAATAAGTATGATCGATGTTGGATTTTTCGTCCAATAAATATTTGCAAAATTTTTCATAGGATTCTTCGAGGGTTTGAGAGAACAGTTTGGTAAAACTGCCCTTTCCGTATTTTTTAAAATCGGCGAGAGAAATTGAATCGACCAGGATTTTTCGCATTTCGGCGATTGTGGGGGTTTGTTTTTTGTGCATCTTTCCGTAAATATCGGCCAAACAGCCGACCAGCGATTGGGTTTGACTTTGTTCAACACCGTATCTTAAAAACAGAAACTGGTCTTTCTCGTTGTATTTAATTTGCATAAACCTTCGGATTGAATCGGGAAGATATCCCCAGCGTCCGGGGATTAGAGAAGTATTGTGTCCCATAATATCAGATGTGTTTTGGGTTGGTTTTGCTTTAATTGGGGGTTCTCTCTTATTTGTGCGTTCTGATTTATCTATATTTGATTGTTCAGAATCCAAATTATGAGTCGGTGTTGCCTTATCGGTCGGTGTTGTTGCCTTATCGGTCGGCTTTGCCTTATCTATTGGTTCCGTCGCTTCTGATGGTGCCTTATCTGTCGGCTTTGCCTTATCTGTCGGCTTTGCCTTATCTGTTGGTGTTGCCTTATCTTCCGGTAAACATTTCTTCCTGCGTTCCTTGTGCATTTCGGAATTCCATTCTTTAAAACAGCACGGCATGCATGAATCTTTGAGAAACCCCGGATTGAATTTATGATAACTGCCGTTGGCTTTTTTATGGTCTTTGTCTGTGAATTCAAACGCATTTTTTTTGACTTCGGAAGGAGGACCGCATTTGCCCGCGTCAATGTCCGCTTGCGACATCGGCATATTTGTTTGAAAACACCAGAACTGAGGACATACGTACCAGTTTTTCTTATTTTCAGATGGAATTGCATGTTCATACGAATCACGGTATTTTTCATCAATTTGGGTTTTCTCTTCATCAGAAACAACCACCGGCTGTTGCATTGAATGACACATTCGGGTATATCGTTGTAGTTTTCCATTTTTCTTGTTTATTTCTTTGAACAAAACCGGGTCCGATTTTGTCAAACGTTTTAGAAAATACTTTTTTCCCTTTACGTCCTCTTCTTCCGATTTATCGCCACCACTTTGGCTGGAATCGTCGTCGGATTCGACATCACTTGCAATATCAAATGAACTGTCGTTATCTAAGGACTCATTATCCAAAGACACGTCGTCTTCATTTTCTTCTTTTAAAAATAAATCGCGCACATCAACGACGCCTTCTTCCAATTCTTCCTTTTCTTCGATTTCTTCTTTTTCTTCCTTTGCACATACATCCGATACGTCCACCATTTCCTGAGTAATTTTCACAATACTGTCCAAATATATGCCCAATGTCTCTACATAACTAATGTTGTCCACATTGTTAACAATGACTTTCAACACATTATCATCAAGTTTCATTGTGGTAATTAATCCAGGGTTCTGAGAGACATTGTTCGAATCGTTCAGAACTTTGGCGACCATTTTCTTCGCATCAATTAATTCGAACCCTTGTTGTGCAACGAGCGCATTATAGGCATCGGCCGGGTCTTCACGTTTTTTATACATATCAATAATAAAACTCGCAATAAAATTCATTTTTTGAAAATTATCGACCCGTACAAATCGGAGAACCGCGCCTTTTTTCACGTTGCTTTGCACTACTGAAAACACCGGATATATGCACGCGTTTTTCAAATCCATTTTTGCAATTTTAGCAACAGAATAATGATAGTTCATATTTGCGATTTTTACATTTTCGTCTTTCAGCGATTCAATCGTAGAGATGCGATACCCGCTGTTTCTCAAATAACTGTTTATTTTCTCTACAACTGGATTGACCGACGACTTAATAATGGTTTCGATTTGTGCAATCGTTTTGACATCATCTTCTTTGAATTTGCCGTTTATTTTGACAATTCCGTCCGATTCTATGCTGATAATTAATTTGTGAATGGCGTTGTAAACGGATATTTGTTTGTGGTTGGACGTGGTTCTCACCAGGTTTTCAATCTTTTTTTTGGGCAGATACGGGATTTTTTTGCCGTTTTTGGATATGGTGATGCTATACAAACGATAAATGTTTTCTCTGCGAACCCCCGGATTGTATTTGACAAAAGGGAACTCGGCGTCGCAATGCAGGTTTTTAAATATGGCATCCAATGGCATAACCACCGTGTAGGTAGGTTTGACTTCGATACTGAAACTGTTAATTCCATGCTTTGCATTTGCGAGTGATACAGAGTCATCATAATGAATTTCGTATAATTTGTCGATCTTTTCGTAAGTGGCAAACTCCTTTTCGTTCATTTTTGCATCGGTGTCTTCTTTTAATTCGGATTGCGCATCATCCAAATCGGCCAAATTGCGGATTCCCTTTTCAAATAAATGGGGAAAATAGATTTGAGAATAAGAGTCGTTATCATCGGCCAATACATCTCTCGCCAAACAGACGTAAATATTGTTGTCGTCAATTTCGCCGAGCAGTTTGGTTTCATTCATGTAAATGCTGGTTTTAATCTTTTCGGTCTCTACTGTCAGGTCGGTTAAAAAAGGATTTGGAGACAACAAATAATTATAACCGTGTTTGAATTCCATTCCTAAACTGGTTTTTATAGAGAGCCGTTGTTCCTTATTGAATCCGAGAGAAGTGAGATATTTGTATCCGTAGATTTCTTTGTCCAAAGGAAAGTCGTCCAAATCCAAATTTCGGACAAATTCGCGGAATATTTTACGGTCAACAACCGATTTGGTGGATGATGATAACGCATTCAACAAGTTTATTGTGCGGGTTTTGTAAGCAAATAAGTGCAATTCTGCGTAATTCGGGGGTGTAGCGACTTTTTCGCAATTCTTAGATGAATAAAAATCAATGCAGTATCCGAGTTCATTTACAATTTTTCGTTTGATTTGTTCTACCGAATCATCTTTGTGGATTTGAGCTGGAGAGAAAAAGAGGTTTTCTTCAGATATGTATTTTAGTTCTTCTTCACTAAACATATCCCGATTTTCCTCATTATTGCCGTTGAATACAATGATTTTATCCACCTGTTCATTTGGTTTAATTATCCACACTTTATATGGCTCCATTATTGTATATAATAGAGAGAAAAGTTGTTTTCAATGAACGAAGAAAGAATGATGTTATAATATAATATGCTGATTTCGATTGTTGTTGCAATAATCGGTATTGCAATTGTTCTTTGTATATGGATTGGAAGAAAAATATGCAATCGTGTGCATATTGGATTACATCGAGTTTATCCCAGATGAATGGTTTCTTTTTTCTTTTCTTTTTCTTTTTCTTTTTCTTTTTTCTTTTTCTTTTTCTTTTTTCTTTTTCTTTTTCTTTTTCTTTTTTCTACTCCCATTCATCATGAATGGCCTGTCGTCTCTTCTCTTTTATTTTATCCGCAAATGTGAATATTTTTTCCGCCATCTCTTCTGGCTTGTCAATGTTGCCTGCGAAGACATCTAGAACGAACCGGTCCGACAATTCGCGCTCTAGATGCATAACATTTTTTTTGTACCAAATACCATCTTCCAATTCCTCAAACATCTCTTGATAGTCGGTGCGAACTATCTCGTAGCGGTATGAATGGTATGGGAGGCACTTCCAGCATATTTCCTTTTTGCCCCTTTTTTTTAAATATTGGTCATTCACACAATTTTGTTTGCAATAATGGCATGTGGTTATATTGATATCCTGGCAACACATCGTGTATCTCTCTCTCTTTCTTCTATTTATTTCCTGAGTCTCACTTTCATATCTCTCCTCTTCATCGGTCTCACTTTCTGCGTCATCCGGTCTTTCTGCGTCATCCGGTCTTTCTGCGTCATCCGGTCTTTCTGCTTCATCCGTGTCGCTTTCATATCTTTCGGCCTCTCTTTGCATCTGCTCGGCTTCCTCCTCTTTCTCCATTTCATCAGCTTCAATTATGTTTTGCATTTCTTTATAGGATTACAGGTTTATATTCAAAGGTTTTATGTGTAGTTTAAATTAGGGGGTTATTGTACTTATGCTTTTCTTCATAAATACAAAAAAAGATTTCAATTTTAAAAAGGGAAGGGGTGTAGGGGAAAGGGCGAAGCCCGACAGGCTTAACCGTAGGTTTCCCTACGGCATATCCCCGCAAAAAAAGTACGGCGTATCCATCGTGGTCATGTGCCAAACTTTATCCGATTCAATAATGACTTGCAACGGATTCAGCCATTCACTGTATGGAACCGCCTTTGACGTAGATTTGTCCAAAGAAATCAGATTTTTAAGTGCCAGCATGCGTCGTTCCAATGGGTCCATCCGGGGAGGCAGTTGTCGCGTCAATTGTTTAAACCGCCACTCAAACTGCAATGCGGCTTGCCACGTTGGAAACCCCTCTACATGAAGGACGCGTTCCCATGACTCGCCTCTCTCTACTTGAATGCTCGTTGCTTTGGCCCCGCCTTTGATCTCTTTGTTATGCTGACGTAGCCGGTGATCCAAATCTACAGTTGCGCCTACATAAGTCTGTTGGCCAGATGTTGCAGAGGCATATAGTAAATACACGTAGAAACTCATGATATGTATTGTATAATATAGTTTAAAACGATAAAAAATACAGAGAAAACACGCTGCTTTACAATTCGTATTTCTAATTGTAAAGTTATAATTTATGTTATTAAGTTATAATAAAGATATGATAAAAACAAGACAGTATTGTGTATTTTTTAATGGGTTAACAGACGATTTACAAAAAAGTGTTAAAAATATATGCGAAAATGCACCGGATAAATCAAAAATTTACAGCAATATTAAGAAAGATATTGATATTTTGGTATACGATGACGATTTACAGCGTTCTGCACGAATATCAAAAACATTTAAAACAGAATTTACAACTCGATTAAATAATTTTATATTCAAAATGCGTCTTTTGGATGAAGTGATGGATTTATACAATGAACAAACAAATATAGATGTGGATGTGGATAAAGATTATTTCTTTTTTAGACTTTTAAAGCATTGTATTAGAATGGATAACCCAATTAGACAGGATAAACCGATTACACAGGATATTTTAGGAGAAGGAAAGCGTAAAACAAAAATGCGTAAAACAAAAATGCGTAAAACAAAAATGCGTAAAACAAAAATGCGTAAAACAAAAATGCGTAAAACAAAAATGCGTAAAACAAAAAAACTTTTATTGTAAGGAGGGATAAGCGAAGCAAAAAAAGGCATAATTAAAGGGAGGGGGTCGTAGGGGGCATAAGAGAAGCGAAGCTTCTCTGAATCCGTAGGTTACCCTACTTTAGAGGTCGAACGCCGGACTATCCCGAATGGTCATCCCGCAGTATTTCTGCGGTTCTTTCTTATAGTCTTTCGCCGTATGGATTCCCGCCGCCTTTGCCTGCTCCAGCAAAAATTTGAAATTCTCCCAGAATTCGGTCTTATGTCCAATCGATTTGGTGGCAATGTGGCTGAGTTCGTGTATCGCCACAAACATCAATGTATGTTCATCAATCATGGTTGACCCGCCCTTCTCCGTATTCAGACAAAACGCCAATTTCTCGCCCTTATTCTCGCTATACGCCGTGTACTCGCTTGTAGGCAAAGTTTCCATGACTTTTTTCGGATTAAACCCCTCCACCAGTCTCTTCACATTTGCTTGGTCTGGAAATTTCTCGCCCACGTAGACAACCAGTTTCTTGCATTTTTGGGTGACCTTGGCCAGCATGTCCGCGGATTCTTTCACTTTTCCGTTTTCTCTCACACAATATTTATTTCCATCCACTGTAGAGACAACGCATTTTAATTGGAAATCGCTCTTTTCAAAATACATGTATCCACAGAGGGCAATGATTATGAGAACAATTATGTAAACAAATATTTCCCGGTTCATTCTAAAGTATATATAAGATAATAGATAACATTTGATTACAAAAAAAAAAGTGTAATACAAGGCGTCCCTCATATTAAGGCAATTTTTACATTATCTTTGATAATGATTTATACTTGACGGCAATTTGTTTGACTGGCCTTGGTCAAACAAATTTTTACATGCTCTTCTATTACATATTTATGTATTTACCGTGGTAAGGTTTTGTTCCCAAGTCCAAACACCATAGTGAAGGTGGTTAGACTAATTTTTTATTTGTCTAACCCACCGAGCTGAAAGAGTTGCTCAGAACCATCCACAACATATTGAAAAATTCAAACATATATAAGAATCAAAAAATCTTATCCACAAACTTGGATAACTTCGTTTTAACCATTAATTGTGCAGAGACGACGGAAACGACCATTCCTTCTCTGCAGAAATATTGGCGAATACACCGATGAATATCTTTTCTAGTAATCGGTTCAATCAACTTTTTGTATTTGTCTGCGTATCTGGGCGCCGACAAATTATTGAACAACTGGTTTTTCCCATTGTACTTCGCAATGACCGACGAATCTTCTGCGTTCCTTTTTTGCGCCCCCTGCGAAAACCCTTTGGCCAAAACCAACTCCTCCTCGGTGATCCCGTGTTCCAACAAATCGCGAATCATCTGGCATAACAGGGGGAAAACGCCGGGTCCAGATCCATTTTTGAAAACTTTTGCCGGATCACACTCTGCGTACATTTTGAAATCGCCCATGTGTTCAAAGTAGTCAGAGTACGCATACGAAGTGTACGTGAGCCCGTTTTCTTCTCTCAACAACATAAACATGCGACTGTTTATTTTCCCGCTCAACACGGTTTTCAACAGTTTCAAACAATATTTGTCTGGATTCATTAATCCGCATGTGCGGAACCCAATGCATATATGCACTGGATTGGTTTCCTGTTTCTCTAAGTTGTAGACAACATCGGTTTGGGGTTTTACACAAAGATTCACGGATGGTCTGGGTTCTCTCTTACACATTTTTGTAAAATCCGATTGCTCCACATATTTGCAAACGGTTTCGAAAGGAATGCTGGAACAAACACTTAATATTAAATTGGAGGGAACATAAAATTGTTTGTAAATTTCCAGAATATTTTCATATTTTAGGGCGTGTTTTCCCTCGTGGTATTTCAACTCGTCCACGGGATGTTCATAGGGCGACCCGGCGTAAATCTGTTTGTCGGCATTTTGAAATACCAGCATTTCATAGTCGTCGACATCTTTGACGGCCTCTTCTTTCACGACATCGCGTTCTTTCAAGTATTCGGTTTTGTCGAATGTGGAGTTCAACACCATATCGGCCAACACCGAAATGCAAACACGCACATTGTCTTTGTCGGTGTCGGCGTAATAACAGGTGTATCGGCGGTCCGTGAAAGCGTTAGACATAGACCCCGTTTTGTCAAAGATGAGATTTACCTCTTTAGAGGTTTTTAGACGATTCGTGCCCTTGAAACACATGTGTTCGATGAAATGCGCGGAGCCTCTAGATTCCTCGGGTTCGTGGATGCTTCCGATGTCGCAGAACACCTGGATTGATGCGATGTTGGATGATGGAACTGTCGGTTTTTCGTGGACGAGCCTAAATCCGTTTTCATAAGTTTTGCTGTTCATTGGTTGATTATTGTTTTATATATACATATATTATAAAATGAGTGCATTGGTTGCAAATGAAAAATCCGCAGTTGCGGTTGCGTCGTATAATATGTCATTTGCTGCGGATTTAGGTGTCATAATGGGAAGTGAAAAACACAATATCCAAAATAACAGTGTAAAAAATGGCAGTATAAGAAAGGGATGGGAAGATTCAAAACAAATGGTTTTAAAATTTATTGCAGAAAATCCAACGTGTGTTATTGGAATGCAAGAAATGAATCAAAGAGATAAAGTAGTTGGTACAAAAAATAAAGAAGGTCAACCTCTTAATCCATTGTTTGAATCAGAGAATGGAGGATTAGAATCCATTATAGAATCATTAGACAAAGACATTTTTAATTCATGTAATTCGGGAGTTCCAGGAGCATTTAATAGTTACCCGTCTTTGCTGACAATTTGGAGTAAAACTTTGGGTGAAAAAAGTGGCGACGCCAAAGTATTTGATTTGTGTGTTGTACATAATAGTAATTATGAAAAATACTCGGCCTTAATTCGAGACCAACTTCCTTCATTGGATGTTTCAAATTATAAAACAGTTCAAGAAGCCCAAGGCAGACCAATCAGTATAGTTAGAACAGACAAAGGATACACATTTATTAATTTGCACGGAATAAATAAAAATGGTCATTCTGAGTATTATACCAAATTTACAGAAATATTTATTCAAGAACAAATTGGCGAAGAAACCGACTTATCCAAATTATTCATTATGGGCGATTTTAATGACCCATATAATAAACTAAAAACTCTTACACTAAATGGTAGTCAATTTGGTTATGGAAGTGAAGCGCCCAAATCATGTTGTTATAATTTTAATTCATCCTGCCAACAAATGTTAAAAGATTTGGGACAAGCCCTGATTCCTGCAGAACAGCTAGAGTCTGTTCCAGTTTCTTCGGAATCTACAAATGTGGAACCAAGTCATATTGCATTATGGGATGCATATAAAACAAATTACCCAAATTTAGCGGCTAATGCAGAGAAATTTAAAATTGAGATTTATAAAAACCAATGTCCAGTTTTAATGTTAAAAACACCACTACCGGAAGAAAATAAAGAATTATTAATGCAGATGGATGAAAGTGTTAGTCCAAATTCTGTTGCACGAACTTTAGGTGATAGAGGTAATGTTAATAACTATCAATTTACAGGTGATTATGTGTTTGGATTAAATGTTAGCACTCCAATTCAAATTTATGATAAACCAACAGATTTTGGATTTAGATCCGACCATGAAATGGTTTTTGCAATATTTAATGATGTCAAAAAAGGAGGAAATCGTACCCGGAAACAGAGAAGAAGCCAGAAACAGAGAAGAAGCCAGAAACAGAAAAGAAGCCGAAAACAGAGAAGAAGCCAGAAACAGAGAAGGTAAATAAATATTGTTTTTATAAAGAAACATGTCCTTTATAAAAAAAGAAAAACAAACCCCATTTCGCTTCACTTATCCATACTTTGTAAAAAGGAGGGATAAGTGAAGCGAAATTGGGGTAAGCGGTTAGGCTTCGCCTGTAAGTGAAGCGAAATCCGTAGGTTCTCATATATCTAAAAAGAAGGGAGGGTTCATAAGGGGTAAGCGAAGCGAAATCCGTAGGTTCTCTTATATTAAGACGTAAATATTCTGGAACTCATCATCATTGATCGGCGCCATGTTTATTTTCCCGTGTTGAGAGAAACCACATTGTTGCGCAATCTTCAAAACGGCCTCTTCCGAATCCATAAACAAAGTCCGTTCATTTTGTCTCACATTCTTAGTTTGCGCATCGGTAAAAGTCTCTACAAAAGTGGATGCACCTTTTTGTTTGATATCGTATTTCGCAAAATAGGTGAAATCCCCAAAATCTGTTTCCGATTTTGTAATTCTCTCTTTCACATATTTTTGCGGATTGTCGATTAAGAAAGGTTTGCCGACCACGGTATTGAACCGGTTCTTATCCACCAAATGTAGAACAAGGACGCCGCCGTTCCTTAACCAATAACGGCAATTGGTGAAAAATGCGTGTTTGTCCTCAATCTCATATATGGTCTGGTTCAAACACAAAATATGGGTGAATTGGTTTCTTGTAAATTGAATTGGTTCTGTAACATCGCCTTTTTTCACATAGGACCCGCATCTCTCTTTTGCTACGGAAACCATCGCCTCCGATTTGTCAATGCCGATGCATTTGGCACCCGAGTCGGCCAATAACGACAATGTGCCCCCGGTCCCTGAACCAACGTCCAGAAATGCGCTATTATCATCGGCGCCGGTGATTTTCAAAATCTCTTCCAGCTCTTTTTTCGGATTGGGAGAATGGATTTTGTCGTAAATTTGGGCGTAAAAATCGTCGTATGATTGGCCGTCCTTTTTCAAAACAAATTTCTCTAGTTGGACAAAACCTTCTTTCATAATTACTTTATCCGAAAAATACTTGAATGCCAATACACAAATTGCTAAAATAAATAAATTAACTAGTATTCTGAGCAAACCTTTGTTCTTAAATTCGGGAATAATCATAGTTATATAAAACTTATATAATAATGGTGCATTTATTTGTTTATAGAATAAATTTATTTATTGGTCGGTTGGCGCAATTGACTTCTGGTACTGTTGAAAAACCGGTCTTTTCCAATATTTGACCCAGCATTCATCAGATTTGGATGCACACCTTGGACAAAGGTCGGTGTGTCAAACAAATGACGATAAGGTTGGTCAACCGGTCTGGAAACCACGCTGACTTTGTACAAATCACTGTCGCTGCTTGGAACATAGACACTTTGCGATGCGTTTTGTGCGGCCATTGTCTGGTTTCTTAATACGGTCTCTGTATCCACATTGCGTGCATATCCTTTAAACGGCGCATTTCGGGTCGCCGGATTGAAATTCATCTCTACAATATGTTCGAACTGCGGTAAAATCGGAACTGTGGGTAAAGGATTGGAATTTTTCGCCATAATGGGCATCAAACTGTACTTGGTGGAAACGGGTCTTGGAGAAAAATTAGGTTCCAACGGATAATCGGAAAATTGCCGGCTTTTGATTCGGTCATTGATTTCATCCAATCGTTCGTGTTGTCCTACAATTAATTCTCTATGGACTCCATCAATTAATCCTGATTTTGAAAACATTATATATATATTCGCTAAACTTATTTCTCTGCAATAAATATATACAATGTTCTCTCTATCCACTTCGTTTTTATCAACTATTCTTCTAATCATGGTGATAATGGTTTTACTCGATTCGGTCTATTTGTACTTCACCAAATCCATTTTCGGCGAATTGGTTGCAAAAATTCAAAGAACGGCGATGCAATTGAGATTAGAAGGTGCAATTATCGTTTACATCCTGTTGGCGGTCGGTCTCTACTATTTCATTGTAAAACCGGGATTAAGTGCATGGGAAGCGGGGCTTTTAGGCCTGGTCATTTACGGCACGTTTGATTTCACCAATTATGCAATGTTAAAAAATTATGATTTGAAAACGGCGATCATGGACACGGTGTGGGGTTCTCTCTTGTTTGCACTCACAACACTTATTGTAGGTAAAGTATATCCTTTGTTGTAACACTACATTTCACCGGTGTTTTTATACTTTAACCATGATGTCGGTTTTACTTTCGTTCCGCCGCCATATTTTACGGCATATCTTTCTCGAATCAGCAATTCGTTTAGATGCACATCGCCAATGTAAACATCCGCCAAAATACGACCATACTTCTCACTCTCCACGTTTTCTAAACGAACGTATTTATTCAAAATCAAATTGCTAACAAAATCGCGAGCCTGTTTGGCGAGTTCTTTCTCCTCTTCGCTTTTGCCCTTGATTTCCGGAGCATCAATGCCAGTCAATCGGACCGACAAACGATACAATGGCGATTCTTTGTATGGCAATTTGGATGCAATTGTGATTGTATCCGCATCATAACATTTGATAACCCGGCCACCCTTTATCGGAAATGTGAATTCCACGGTGTCTTCTACTTTGATATCAGTTCCATCTTCCATATATAATATACTATCTACTTTTGCGGTCTTTAAAAACGAAAACATTTGTTATTTTATAATTTAATAATTTTATTAAATTATTAAATCAATTTTACAAAATCAACGTGCAAATTATTTACCCGCTTCCTTAACACAGCGCCCATTGCGCCGGATTTTATCTGGAGGACACGTCTTAACACACCTTCCTGTTTTGGGATTGCGTTCTTTGTCGGGCGCACATGGAACGATGCGTTTTGGTCCGACGACGATGCGTTTTGTTTTGCCTGGAGACTTCACTTTATTACATCGTTTTGTTGTTGGATTGCGCACTTTGCCGGGTGGACACGGCTTTAAATTTGGCGGACCAGAAGGTTTTGGACTCAATGCGCCAACCTCAATTGCCTGTTTGCGAGTAAGCGCGATAACAGCCTTCACGATATTTGTGTAATCCTTCTTTTCCACCTTATGATTGACAAATCTTTTACCGAGTCGTTGCAACACGCCATTGAGCTCTAAAACAGACTCATATTCACTGATTATCATATCAATATTATCCCATCGCGTAAACAAATTGAAATCAAATAATTTCTCAAAAAACTGGTGATACCGGATGTATTCGTTATCTGGGATAGCGCCTTTGTTATGCATTTTATTGGCAACATGGTTGAGCGTGAATCCGAGCGCATATGTGTCCGTGGTATTAATCGACTTTCTACAAAACGTATCTAGATCCTTGCGATAAGGAATGATTCCTTGCATACACGATTTGATGCGCTCCTTTACAATTACGGTGGTGTTGGGGTTCAATGAATCTTCGACGTATTCATGAAGCAGATAAAACGAACCTGGATTAATATCATATATGTTGTTTTGCTGATTTTTTATAATAATATTGAAAAACTCATTTGTAAAATGCTTAATAATATTATCATCGGAGGTGAGTAAATAATTATCCAGGTTGTAGTTATTTGAGGCAAACCCTTGTTCCATTGGTCGCGACCAATGAAATGACCGATCAATATAACCCGCCGCCACATTCATTCGTAAAGACGACAGATTTCTTGCCAATCCGAAATCAATGTAATTAAAATCCATCGTATCTTTGGCCAAATCAAATTTGAAGACAATGTTTTGCGGTTTTAAATCGTCATGGATAACATTGTTCTCAGCAAACTGTTTGAGTCCCATGAATAGTTTATGGGCATTCAACCAAAAATAGTCGGACTGTCTTTGTGGCCAGGTAGACAGGAATTTGGTCAAATGGTTATGTGCAAAATCGTCGAGGTCTGAACCGCCATCCAAATATTGGAGCAATCGGTAATCTTTTGCGGTTGTTTTTGGCTGTAAAATTTGGCATCCAGATTTTTTTACAAACGCGTTATAATTTGCTTCTGACATTGTGCATTTTTGCGGCTTTCCTAAATAATACTCATTTTTTGGGTCTGCCTTTGCAATTTGGACGTATTCCGCATACTCATTGTTGGCATCTCCAATGTTTAAAACCTTGGATATTTTTTGGTCTATATCGGTATTTGGCTGATCGGAACAGGGGATTGCCGGGCGATATGCACAGCCGTATGAACCTTCGCCAATTTTTTTGGGAGTATTGCTCATTATATAATAGCGTGAGCAATTTTTATACATTCTAATGGAGAACCCAAAACGAGGAAAGAAAGATGACTCTCAATCTATTCTTCTAGAAAATAACTCTCAATCTATTCTTCTAGAAAATAACTCTCAATCTATTCTTCTAGAAAATAACTCTCAATCTATTCTTTTCAAAATCGTGAGTCCATTGTTATTCTTATAATGTTCGTGCAAAACCCATTCTTCGTGGGTTTCCAAAAATTCGGTTATTGCTGGAATCAGACCGCGCATAATTTCTTCCACGGGGAAACCAGAATGTTTTGATTGTTCATGCGGGTCCCATCCGACACGAATACTTTCACCTTGAACCGCATCCACCTCGGTGTCGTGCATGATAATGTATTTCTTGGTTATTGCGCTGTATTTTTCGAGCTCGCGTTTTAATTGGGCATAGACATGCCACGTATCAATAAATGTCAGATCGGTTTCCATTGAAGTGGTGTCAACTAACAAATCATTTTTCCACTCGTAGGTAGCATCAATTCCCACCTGAGGACACAAACTCAGTAATTCATTGATGTTGCATGGAGAAATATCGTTGAAAAAAATCTTTTTTCCAACTTTTCCATTTTCCAAAAGTCCTTTGCAGAAAGCCCACGACGAAACACACCCGCGAACCCCCAGTTCAATGACACTTTCGCATTCGGATGCATATTGCGCAAGCGTTGGCAGATGTTCATCAATATCTCCCGCACTTTCACAGTGTATTTTGTAGTTTGAAAGAATTGTTTGCATTATGAATAAATAGAAAAAAAATGTTTATATTGTTTGTATTCATAATGCAAACCATTCTTAGACCCCCAATACCCTATAAAACTCCGATACGGTCGGGTTCGTTTTGATTTTCTGCGGATTGAACCCGCTCAAATAAAGCCCTTCCAAACTTCGCACGCGACTCAGACCCACGTATGATTGCCCATATTCAAACACATTGGACCCCAAATCCATCTCTGCAATGTCCAGCGTGATTCCTTGCGATTTATGGATCGTGAATGCCCACGCCAGGCGCAACGGCAACTGTTCGATTCCGATTCGTGGGTAATCACCGTGCTGATATATTTTGGGTGAAATTTGCATCGTGATTCCATTCAAGAACCGGACAATCGGGTACATTGCTATGCCTTGAACAAAATCCACAATCACACCCTGCGACCCATTGCATATACCCGCGTCAATATCCAGGTTGGCCAAACACATGACGAGTGCCCCCTTCTTCAACTTAAGTTCCTTATTCACTTTGCAATTCTCCATCAAAAGCTCCAATTGTTGATCCACATCTTCACGCGACAAATCCGCGCACCGAATGAGGATTTCTGGTTGGATTGGTTTGCCCGATTCTGCGTACGTTTGCATATTCACGTGTTTGGCAAAATTGTATGTCTGTTCGTCGTCTTTGAGCCGCATATACATAAGCTGGTTCACTCGATCCGCGTCGGCATTTCGGGGGAATAGTTTTGTTGGAATAACGCCAGTGCCGTTGTCCACATATTTGGCTACAGTGCGTTGTTTCAACAATTCGACAGACTCTTCCGAAATGACGCCCTGTCTCACTTCATCCAGGACTTTGATGTAAATCGGGTCTTTTTGTCGGAAAAGCGTTTTCAAAACAATGTGATTTTCTTTGGAAAATGTGGAAAACCAATTGGCGGATTGGAAACAAAACATGGTGGTTTCCGGCTCGGTATAGCGACCCACAGGCGGCAATTGATAGAAATCGCCGATGAAAATGATTTGCATACCACCAAATGGTTTGAAATGATTTCGGCGGATGGTTTGACCGATTTTGTTGAGGGCGTCAAATATCTTCACAGACATCATGGATACTTCATCCACAATTAAAACACGGGTTGATTTCCAGTTTGCATTGGCTTTGCGGTTCTTTACTGCCTTATCCACAATATCGTGAATTTCGCCGGCGCCGAGCCCGACCCCACTCCATGAATGAATGGTTTTGGCGCAACAGTTTAATAAGACGGATGCACAACCGGTGAGACCACAGACTGCGTGTTTGATTTCGCGTTGTTCCAAATCCGCTTTGATGGTTTTGATTAAATAGGATTTCCCGGTTCCGCCGGGACCAGTTATGAAGACGTTGTGGCCGAGACGATATTGTTCGAATGCATGTATTTGTTCTGGAGATAAGGCATTATCCACCGGAGACAAAGCATTATCCACCAATGGTTTTGGTTCATCTTTGTTATTCGCTGCAGGATCTTTGTATGCAAAGACAGATAAATTTAAACCAGTGCTAACGGTCTTCGTATTCATATAATCCGTGGCTTCTGTCTCGGTTTTAAATTTTTTGTATTCTGCTCCACTGAATCCCTCGATTTGCTTGGCACATTCTTCCCACGAATTGTAAATTCCGGGTTCAATTCCTTTTTTAACTGCATAAAATGACATGGTTGTTTATTTATTAATATATACTAATAAATAATTTTTAAATCAATTTTAAGGGGAACTACGTTCCCCCCTATGACCCCCTCCTTAATTTTATTATTATAAAGGAGGGTTCATAAGGGAACCTTGGTTCCCTATAATTTAACGCACCGGCCCTTACTATTACGCATGGTTCCCGGTTTGCACTCAATCCGG